>ENA-ORMJ01000281-ORMJ01000281.1-human-gut-metagenome-genome-assembly--contig:-NODE-281-length-40324-cov-5.879436_pt1 | contig 40324 bp, 41 predicted proteins | sample MGYA00242100_ERZ508989 | MGnify/ENA primary metagenome ERZ508989 (study PRJEB26280, sample SAMEA2531403) | human gut metagenome | biome: human gut; feature: human-associated habitat; material: faeces...
TAAAGTAGAAACGTTTTTAATTGATTCTTCAACAATTGTTTTCAAATCATTTTCTTGTTTTACAAAGTGAACCGTATTAGCATCAAACTTTGATAATTTTAGAAGTGATTGTACTAAAAAATTGATATTTAAAACATTTATTTTTATATCAACAATAAAATCATTTCTAATTTTTTCTTCCATATTTGAATCTTCAATAATATTATCTAGCATAACTAATATACTAGTAAGTGGTGTTTTTAATTGATGAGAAATATCTTCCAATGATTTTTTTAAATTAAGCTTATCTTTACTAGAATTTTCAGCAGCTTCTTTTAACATTATAGTGGTTTTATATATTTCATTTTTTAAAATTGATAACTCATCTTCTGAAATTGAATCAATTTGTATTTCATAATTTTTCTTATTAATCTGTTCTATACACTTAATTATATCTTTTATATCCTTCTCCTTCTTATAATTATATCTAATATATATAATAAGTAAAATAACAACAGTTATCGTTAAAAAAGATAAATTAATAGTTAAAAATTTACGATAGTCTCTATCATTTTTAATTAATATAGATTTATTATTTACATCAATTCCATATTTATTAAAGAAGTCATTTGTTTCAGTCTTATCATTATTTATTATTTTAATAATTTCTTTATCAGTTATTTTAGGATAGTCTTTTTTTATTACATTTATAATAGCAGAAATCTTGTTATTAAAGTTTTTAGTATAAGTTTTATATTCATATATATTTAAAAATAAGAACAAAATAAATAAACATATAAATACAATTAATGTAGAAATAATATATTTTTTTAATTCAATTTTATTCTTCATCAATTCTATACCCAATTCCTTTAATAGTAGTTATAATATCAGTTCCTATTTTTTCTCTTATTCTTTTAAAATAAACTGTTATAGTATGATCATCTACATAATTTCCAGTCCAATCCCAAATTTTATCTAATATTACATTTCTACTAACAACTTTATTAATATTTAAAAACAATAAATTAACTAATTTTAATTCTAATGCAGTAAGTTCAATAATGATATTATCTTTTTTTAAAACTAATTTATCCATATCATAAGAAATATTTTTTATTTTAATAACACTTTTCTTATCTGATCTTAATAATATTTTATTAACCCTTGCCATTAATTCACGAGTGGAAAAAGGTTTTGTTATATAATCTTCCGCGCCAACATTTAAACCTCTAACAATATCGTCTTCTTCATCTTTAGCTGTTAAAAAAATAGTAGGAATTTTCAAATCCTTAATAGTATTTTCAAATAAGTTAAAGCCATTTCCATCTGGTAAAGTAATATCAAGTATTATTAAATCAATATTAAAGTTAGAAAGTAAATATTCTTTTGAGTCTTCTACCGTAGTTTTTACAATTAAATTATGATTATCTTTTTTAAAAGAGTATGTAAGACCTTTAATAATTGATTCTGTATCTTCAATAAGTAAAATATTCATATATATAGTACCTTTCTTTAAATATAATTATATCACAATATAAAGAGCTTTTGCCCCTTATACTAGATATTCTCATTTCTAATTGTTTCAATAGTATTTTGCTTATTTATTTTACTCATAGAATACTTCATAATTAATGAAATAAGTATAAATACAACTGCTACAGCAATTAATATTGCCTCAATAGGAAGTTTATAAGGCATTCCTGATTCTTCTGATAAGAAATGATAAATAACGTATGATAATGCTATTCCAATAGGTATACCAAAGAATAAAGATTTAATACCAATAAACAAGCTTTCTAATCGAATCATTCTGTTAAATTCTTTAGTTGTCATACCAACAGATTTTAACATAGCAAACTCTTGTTTTCTTAGTTCCATATTAGTAGTAATAGTATTAAAAATATTAGTTATACCAATTAATGAAATTACAATTATAAAACCATAAAGAAATATTCCTACTAAAGTAAATAAGTTACTCATTATTTTAACATTTTCATCTACATTATTAACGTTATAATCTTCACCCTTTAAAAAATCATCAAGATCATCTTGTAATTTATTAGCATCATTTGATTTATAATAGATTGCTAGTGGTTTAGATTTTAAATTAGCATCAAACATTTCATCACTAATAATTAAACACTCCATATCAACACCTTTCAAACCAAAAGGTCTAACATCAGAAGTTGCTCCAATTTCTATTTTTATTGTTTTATTTTCATCAGTAGTAGCATCAATAATGTCACCTTTATTAAAGTTAAAAGCTCTCATATATTTAGTAGTTAACTTATTATTTTTATTATAGTTAGATACATATTCTTTATCGACAAGTATAGCTTTGTTTTTAAATTCATTATAATTCAAACCTAATGAATCAACATATTTTTTAAATTGTTCTTCTCCAATAGAAATTATAGATAGATAAGTAGGATTATTTTCATCAATTGCTAAATTTAAAAACTTAGCGTATTCTTTGTTGTAGTGATTTCCTGTAAAAGATATTTCGCTACTTCTAAATATTGTATAATCTTCTATATTATCTAATTTAGTTGTTTCTATAAATTTATTATAAGATTCATTATTTGTAATAGTTGTAGATAGTGAAATATTAAAATCAGATATTTCTAATTCATGATCCACTTGTTGAAATGCTAATTTCATAAATCCTGATAGAGCGATAAATACAAATACAGAAACAATTATTGATATTACTGTAGTTCTATATTTTTTCTTATTTCTTTTTAAATTCTTAAATGATATTTCGCCGCCTATACCAAATATATTTTTTATTAATTTTGGTGATTTAACCTTTTTAGGATTTATTTTAATATTAGCACTATTTCTAATGGAATCTATTGGAGATACTTTAGATGCTCGTTTTGCACTTTTAAAAGCTGAGAAATAAATAGTTACTATACCAAGTATTATAGCTACTAAAACAGATAGCCATGAAAAAGAAAATACTAATTTTAAGCCTTCCGCAAATGAACCATCTAAATAATAATTACTTATGATAATAAGTATATATGATGCTATAAAACCAAGTAATAGACCTAAAGGAATACCAATTAATCCTAATATGGTAGCTTCATAAAAAACATTTCTTTTAATTTGTCTTTTAGTTGCTCCAATACTTCTTAACATACCATATTGTTTTATTTTCTCTGTAATAGAAATATCAAAACTATTTTTTATACAAAATATTGAAGTGAACACAATTATTCCTATTACAATTCCCACAACAATACTTAAACCACCAATACCACTGTTTAAAATAGGATTAGCTTCTAAAGCAATTAAATAGGAATTAATATTTATATCACTATATTTTGATTTATTCATTTGATTTGAATATTCTTTTAATTCTTTATTTGAAGCTTGTTTATCATTATCATTAACTTTCTTAAATAATTTTGCATCAACTCCTAATATATTAGCAATAGTTTCATAACTGTTTTTTACGCCATCTTTTGAAAATCTTGTATACACATCAACAATTCCATTTATTTTATTTTCATCAAGATAAGTTATAAATGTATAACCAGGTGCAGAATAATATTCTATATTAGTAGCTGGTCTTCCTATAATACCAACTATTTTATAAGTTTTAGAAGTAGTATCTACAATGGATTCTTTATTTTCTTCTTCCAAAGATTTTTGATATGGATTATTTTGATCTAATTCATTTCCATTAGAATCTACTCTTTTTCCAACGTCTAACGTAATAGAATCACCAATATTTAAAAATAATCTACCATTTGTTTTTAAATGGGTTGGTATTACTATTTCGTTTTCATTTCGAGGAAGTCTTCCATCCAATAATTTAACAGATAAATTATTTAAAGAGTTTTTAGTAAATCCTTTTATACAAGCATAAGGTTTATATTCATTTTTAGAGTCTATTTTAGCAAAACCAACATCTTTAGTAATATTGATAGTTTCTATATTTCTATTGTTTTCAAATATATCAATATCACTAATAGGAACTTTGTAAAATGCAGCATGAAAGTTTCCTTTTTCGTGTGTTTCATATTTAATTAATGATTTTATACCACTAGAGTATATAGATGATACCGCAGTGATTAAAGCAACTGATAGCATAATACCAATAATTGTAACAATAGTTCTTTTTTTATTTAATTTAAGATTTTTTATTGTCAATTTGTTAAGCAAGTTCATAATTATACCTCCGATATAATTTTTCCATCTTCAATTTTAATTATCCTATCAGCTACTTTTGCAATTTCCATATTGTGTGTAATCATAATAATCGTTTGATTAAGCTCTTTATTTGATTTTTTTAATAGAGCCACTATTTCATCACTTGATTTAGAATCTAAGTTACCAGTTGGCTCATCAGCAAGTATAATTGTAGGATTAGTAATTAAAGCACGACCAATACTTGTTCTTTGTTGTTGTCCACCAGATAATTCATTAGGAAGATGCATTCTTCTATTTTGTAACCCTAACAGTTTTAACATATCGTTTAATTTTTCTTTATCAATCTCACGATTATCTAAAGAAAGAGGCAATGTTATATTTTCTTCTACATTTAATATAGGTATTAAATTATAGAATTGATATATTAATCCTACCTGTCTTCTTCTAAATATAGCAAGTTTATCATCATTAAAATTAAATATATCTTTACCATCGATGAATACTTTTCCAGAAGTTGGTCTATCAACTCCTCCAATTAAATGTAATAGTGTTGATTTACCTGAACCTGATGCACCAACTATTGCTACAAATTCACCCTTTTCTACAGAAAAAGATACATGATCTAACGCAACAACTTTTGTTGAATCTTTTCCATAAATTTTAGTTAAGTTTTCTACTTTTAAAATTTCCATAAAAATATTTCTCCTTTTCTTATAAACATTATATTATAATTAAAGTTACAACTAAGTTACAAAATTAAAAAATATTATAAAAGAAAAAGTTTCTTAAAAAAAGAAAACATCAATATTATTTTCTAACCTTTAGTTGCATCAATAATAAGTAAAATATCTCCCGCTATATAACTAGCTAAAAATAAGAATGCATTTAAAACTTTACATTTATTTTTACCAATATAACAAGAAAAGAAAGCAAGGTATTCGCTTTCTTTTAAATTATTACTTATTATACTTAGCAAGTTCTTCTCTTAGCATTTCCATTGTTTTAGCAGGATTTGCTTTACCACGAGTTTTTTTCATAACCTGACCTACAAAGAAGTCTATCATTCTGGTTTTTTCAGGATTATATTCCCTTGCCTGTTCATCATTTTCTTTTAATACTTCCATAACAACATCATGAATAGATGCATCATCAGTAATTTGCATCATACCTTTTTCTTTTACGATTATGTTAGGCTCTTTGCCTGATTCAATCATATCTTCAAATACTTCTTTAGCTTGCTTTGATGATATTGTTTTTTTATCAATTAAATCAATTAATTCTTTTATCATTTCTGGTTTAACAGGAACTTCTTCTAACTTTATTTCATTTTCATTTAAGTATCCCATAAGCATACCAGTTACCCAGTTGCAAGCCTTTTTAGGATCTGCTCCTAAACTTACACAATCATTAAAGAAGTCAGAGTTTTCCTTTACTTTAACAAGTACTTCTGAATCATACTCTGATAAGTTAAATTCATTCATGTACTTTTGTTTTCTTTCAAGTCTAAGCATAGGAATATTTTTTCTTATTTCATCAAGTAATTCATCTGTAACCTTAATTGGTGGGATGTTTGGCTCAATAAAGTATTTATAGTCTACCGCATCAGCCTTATCTCTCATCTTAAATGTTTCACCAGTTTCATCATCAAAACGTCTTGTTTCTTGTTCTACTTTTCCGCCGTTTTGAAGTATTTCTGATTGTCTTTCTATTTCAAAGTCAATTGCACGCCCTACATTATAAAATGAGTTAATGTTTTTCATTTCAACTTTGGTACCTAACTTGTCAGTATCTGAAATTGATACGTTAACGTCGCATCTCATTTGTCCTCTGTCACTTCTTGCTTCTGAAACTCCGCAGTAAACGATTAGTGAGCGGTAAATCTCAAGGAATGATAATGCTTCTTCTTTAGAGTGCAAGCAAGGCTCTGTTACAGTTTCAAGTAATGGCACACAAGATCTGTTATAATCTATTAAAGAATATGTATCATAGTGATCTAGTGATGCCGTATCTTCTTCTAGATGGGTATCATGAATTAAAACTTTTTTTATTTGTCCGTGGGCTTCGATATCAACTGCTCCATTTATACCTACAGGTTTAGTCATTTGAGTTATTTGATATCCTTTTGGTAAGTCTGGATAGTAATAGTTTTTTCTATCAAATAGCATAACGTCTGGAGTAGTACAATTCATTGCCATAGAAACAATAAGTGCTCTTTTCCAAGCTTCCTTATTAGCGATAGGAAGTATTCCAGGAAAACCTAAATCTTGATATGCAACGTGGCTGTTTGGCTCTTCAGTGTACCCATTAATTGAAGGAGAAAAAACCTTTGAATTAGAATCAAGTTCACAGTGAACTTCAAGTCCGATTGTTACTTTATACATAATTAGTTTTCCTCCTTTACTGAAAGTGGTACGAAACCAATTTTTTCTTCTAGTTTGTTTGCGATGTTACATACTACATCATCTGTCTTTATAGGTCCAGTTATGTTTATTGCAACTGGCATATCATCTATAATTCCAGATGGGATTGTAATTGATGGGAAGCCTCCAAAGTTTCCTATTGCAAGATGGTTTTCTAAAAGTAAATACTTTTCTGATAACCTGTCCATTTCATCTGTAAAACGTGGTGCGATAGAGCCTGAATTTGGCATAATTAATCCATCATATTCTTTAAATAAGTTTGTCATAGCATCTACTACTAATCTTCTTATTCTTTGAGCGTTTTTAAATAATTTTTCTTGGTTTTCTTTTTGAAGAATAAATGATCCAATAACGAATCTTCTTCTTATTAATTCAGAAAATCCCTCAGTTCTTGTATTTATCATAACCTCATCTGGAGTGTGTCCTTCTTTTCTGTTACCAAATGGAATTCCAGTTAGGTTTGAATTATTACTAGTTGCCTCCGCACAAGATATTGCCATATAAGATGGATAAATACCATTTAATATCTTTTTATCTATAGACTCTTCTTTAACTTCGATACCTAATTCTTTAGCATATGAAAGCACTTTTAAGAAGTTATCATAGTATTTTTTATCATCTTTTAATTCGTCTACTATTTCTTTAATGTAAAATAGTTTTCTTCCACTTACATCTTTATTTAGATTTTCTACAAAGTTTATGTTTGATGAGTCAAACGAGGTCATATCGTTATCATCCATTCCTTTGATGTTATCCATAACGCACGCTACATCTTTAACGTATTTTGCGAAGCATCCAACGTGGTCTAGGCTTGATGCAAAAGCAAATAATCCCCAGCGTGATACAAGGCCATATGTTGGTTTATATCCTACTACTCCGCCGTACCCTGCTGGCTTACGGATGGAGTCTCCGGTATCTGAACCAAGTGCATAAGGAACAATACCACGAGCTACTGCAGAAGCTGATCCTGCTGATGAACCACCTATCATACGAGACTTATCCCAAGGGTTTCTAACAATTCCAGTGTGTCCTGTTGTACCAGTTCCTCCCATAGCAAGTTCATCAAGTACCGTTTTACCAATCATAACCATACCAGAATCTTTCAACTTTTTAACAGCAGTTGCGTCAAATACTGGAACGTAATTTGATAAGATGTTTGATGATGCGGTTGTAAGTACGTCTTTTGTTGAGAAGTTATCTTTAATAGCACAAGGAATTCCTGATAAAACGTTATCTGTAACTTCACTTTCTTTTGCATCGTCAATAATTGTTACAAAACTGTTTAACTCATCTTGATACTTGTGAGCTCTTTTAAGTGATTCTTCTGTTAATTCTTTACTTGTTACAGCACCGCTTTTTAAAGCTTCGTGTATTTCTTGTAAACTTTTATCTAAAATACTCATTAGCTTTCACCTCCTACTACTTTAGGAACTTTTATTTCATCATATACTGTATCGCTTGCGTTTTTAACTGCATCATCAGTTGTTAACGTGCTTGTTGCAACATCTTCTCTTAAATGAGCTTCTTCATTAATAAATGGAAAAGTCATCGGTTCTACTTTTTCTATTCCGTCTATTTCTGTTATTAAATCCATGTGTTTTAAAATAGTTTCAAATTCCTTTTCGAATGATGGGAACTCTTCTTCTTTCATTTTAAACATAAGTTTAAGTGCATAATCTTGTATGTTATCTCTTGTTATTTTTTGCATTTTATAAAAGTCTCCTTATCTTAGTTTAATGTGTGTTTCTCTAAGTTGCTGTTCTGTAACTTCATTTGGTGTACCAGTAAGTACGTCTTCACCATTTTGATTTAATGGGAATGCAACTGTTTCTCTTACGCTTTCTTCTTCACCTAACATCATAAGTGATCTATCTATTCCAAGTGCCATACCTGCGTGTGGTGGGCATCCGTATTTAAATGCTGTATAAAGTGCACTAAATTTTTTCTTGATGTCTTCTTCTGTATATCCAGCAAGAGAAAATGCCTTTAGTAAAACTTCTGGTCTGTTGTTTCTAACTGCTCCTGAAACAAGTTCAACACCATTACATACAACGTCAAACTGGTCTGCATAAATATCTAATGGATCCATGGTTTCTAGTGCCTTCATGCCTCCTCTTGGCATACTAAATGGATTGTGCATAAAGTCTAGTTTGCCAGTTATTTCACTTATTTCATACATTGGCATATCCGTTACAAAGCAGAATTCAAATAGATTATTATCCATTAAGTCTAACTTACGGCCTAATTCAGTTCTAATTAAACCTGCGTTTTTGCAAACAACGTCGCGTCTTTTATCAGCGATAAAGAAAAGTACGCTTCCAGTTTTTAAACCTGCCTTATCAAATAATGCTTTTCTATCATCTTCCGTTAGGAATTTATCAATAGGTCCTTTAAGGCTTTTATCTTCCATAACTGATATGTAACCAATACCAGGCATATCAATTGATTTTGCATAGTCTACTATTTCGTTAAACCAGCTGTTTGGTTTAGATGCTATATCGTCTACTTTAATAGCGCGAACGATAGAATCTCTAAATGGTCTAAAGCTTGTTTCTTTAAATACGTCTGATACGTCAATAATTTCAAGTGGGTTTCTTAAATCTGGTTTGTCAGTACCATACTTAAGCATTGATTCGTTATAAGGAATTCTTTTAAAGTGACCTTCTGTTACTTTTCTTTTACCAAATTCTCTAAAGAATGCAGGATATACCTCTTCTGCAACAGCCATAACGTCTTCTTGGTCCGCAAAAGCCATTTCCATATCTAGTTGGTAGAATTCTCCAACAAGTCTTTCTTTTCTTCCGTCTTCATCTCTAAAGCAAGGTGCTAATTGGAAGTATTTATCAAAGCCTGATGCCATTAAAAGTTGTTTAAATTGTTGTGGTGCTTGTGGAAGAGCGTAAAACTTTCCCTTATGCTTTCTTGATGGGATAATAAAGTCTCTTGCACCTTCTGGTGATGATGAAGTGATAATTGGAGTTGTTATCTCTAAAAATCCTAGCTCCATCATTTTGTTTCTTAAGAAGTTGAAAGCTTTAGAACGCATAACGATTTTCTCATGAACCTTTGGATTTCTTAAGTCTAAGAAACGGTATTTTAATCTTACGTCTTCTGCTACTTTTTTTGATTCATCTATTTCAAATGGTAAAGTTTTTGCAGTATCTGATAATAATTCTAGTTCTTCTACTACTACTTCTATTTCTCCTGTTGGTATTTTTTTGTTTACTGTATCAATATCTCTTTTAACTACTTTTCCGGTAACTTTAATAACGGTTTCTTTTGTTACCCCTTTAAGCATTGTATCATCGTGAACAACTATTTGTGTTACTCCATAATGATCTCTTAAATCGATAAACATAACACCACCATGGTCTCTTATACCTAATACAAAACCTGCTAGTGTAACTTTTTTATCTAAATCTTTAATTGTCAATTCTCCGCATGTGTTTGTTCTATATGTACTCATTTTTTATTTTTCCTTTCTGTTTTCTAAAAATTCTTTTACTTTAAGTGTTGCAAAGTTACCATCTATAAATAGAGGAACTTCGTTTCCATATAAATCGGTACCTGTAATGTTTAAATCAGGTGTACCTACCATAAAATCAACGTGATTTTTACTTTGGTTAATACCGTTTTTAAGCAACTCATGATCACCCATTAATTCACCATTTGGTATGCAGCCTGGAAATCCTTTTCCCAGTGCTAAATGACAAGATGCATTTTCATCAATCAGTATTGAATTAAATATCATATTTATATTTGATATCGGTGAATCATAATCAACGAAAGCGCATTCTCCTAAATGGTCCATACCATCAAGGTCTTTTATTAATTCAAGTAATGTATCGTTGTCGTTACTGGCTGATGCTTCTTCTACTTTTCCATCTTTAAATGTTAACTTAAATTCATCAATTATTTTTCCTTTTATTGGAAGTGGTCTACTTGAACATACGATTCCATTTACCTTAGTTCTATCAGGTGTTGTAAAAACTTCCTCGGTTGGCATATTAACTATTAAATCTTTCGTTTTATCAAAACTCTTTTTAGCTGCTCCCCACCAGATAACATTCTTTGGAAGACCTATTTCCAAGTCGGTACCATTTTTGCTTTTATATTTTAATTTAACTAACTTTAGTTTATTTAATAAATCTCTTTTTTGGGTGTTATCATTAATTTTATCATCCCAAGCTTTTATGATATCTTCTTGGTCTACTAATGTCATTTTAAAAATTAAGTTCCACAATTCATCTTCACTTGATAAATTTAGTTTGTCAGCCCACTGTTTTGTTGCTACTGCTGCGATACACCAAGGAAATTTATATATACCTCTTGCTTTTACAGCATCTTCTTGGGTTTCAATCTTAACCTTGCTCATCATTTTTTTCTTATCTGATGGCACTTCATTAAGCATTGGATAAGAATATGAAGTTAAAGATAATAAGGAACCACCTTTGTCATAGACATCCTTTATTATCCCTCTATTGAAGTAAGGTTCTTTTTCTATTTCATCTAAACTTGAATTCATTAGTATGTCTTTTGTTTTTTTACCATCGTAACAAACGTGATATATGTCTGTTATTCCAATTCTTTTTGCTTCTTCTATCACTATCTTAACAAAATCCTGTTGTTCTGTTAAGTAGCTAATTAATAAAGGTTCTCCAGCTTTCATAGACAAACATCTTTGAATCAGAAATTTAGCATATTTTCTTTTTTTCTCATCCATAGCAACACCTCCTTTTAAGAAAATAAAAAACAGCAAATCATCCCATAGGGACGAATAGCTGTTTGTATCCGTGGTACCACCCAGTTTACTATTTTATTTAAATAGTCACTTTATAAAACGTTAACGGGTTATCTTCCGTCTTAGCCTACTTTAATTAAATTTCGGTAAGAAGCTCCGAGGTGTTCTTTCATTAAACTATCTTACTGATATTCCACCATCATCAGTTCTCTTTAAAGAATTGTTTAATTACTTTTCCTCATCAAAGCGAAAAAATTAATTATATTTAAATTATATCATATTTTCTTTGTTTTATAACAAAAAAAATAATTTTTTCAATAATTTTTACATGTTTTTCTGCATTTGGGTTATATTTTCCGCATGATTATAATAATTGCAATATTTTCTTAATTCTTCAACAAATTCTGGAAACATAACAGAATTAAGATATAATTTTTGCAATTTTGGATTTCTTTCGATCATTTCTTTAATAACAGGATTATCTGTGTATTCTCTTCTTATAACATCAAATAGCATTTGAGCATTGTACTCATATAGTTGTTTTGGCAACTTATTCGAGTACTTAAAACGACCAATATCAGTAATTGTTATTTCATTATCAGTAAAATTCATGTTAAAATTTTTCCAATCTCCTACTTCTATACCAGCCTCACTAATAAGATTTATATCATGTCTTAAAAGTAATGTTGAATAAATTAGATCCATGAAAGAAACTTCTTGAATTTTCTTTGACACCTTATTTCCATAAGCAAACCTTGCTTTTCCTCCTAAAATAAAACTAGAATTGACATATAAATCATCAAAAAAGCAAAAAGAAGTCTGATTTATTTTACTACCTATTAATAAATCATATTTATCTGTAAAATCATGAGGAACTCTAAAACATTTTGCAACATTTTTACCATCCTCGAGTAAACCAACAACAGATTGTTCTCCAAAACCCAAGATTTTTGTAAATTTATTTGTTATATCGGTAGCACTATTTATTTTTATCATAATATTTTCCACCCCCCAAAAAACTTTTTATAAGCATATAATATATCATAAATATAACGAATAATCAATTGTTATCTGTTAACCTTCAGGTCGTAATTTTAGACAAGAAAAAAAGTAGCGACGTGCTACTTTATATTTTTAGTGGCGCTTCAAGTAGGACTCGAACCTACGACCTGCCGGTTAACAGCCGGATGCTCTACCAACTGAGCTATTGAAGCAGATATGGATGTTTTATCTCAAACAACGTAATTAATTATATTATTTATATCCGGCTTTGTCAAGCACTTTTTTAAGTAAAACTTTACTTTATTATATTTTGTGTTAGAATAGTGGTTACAAAAAGGGAGAAGTGTATGAAAACAATTGATTATAATGAACTCGATATCATTAGTTATAACCACAATAGTGGTAGCTTTGCAGAAATTGATAAATGCATATTTAATGGTGAAATTTATGCATTAAAACGTTTTACTAATGAAAAATATCTAAACGGCAAAAGAAGAAAGATAAGTGAGTTAAGTGGCATAAATGATAGTCATTTGATAACGCCAAAATTTTGGGTTAAAAACGAAGAAGGTAAAAAATCAGTATTTAACAAAGTTTTGCGATGGAGATCCGCTTGAGTTTGAAAAAAATACGAACGTAGTTGCTAAACTAAAACACGCTAAAAATTTAATAGAGAAAATGCATTCATACAAAATCATTCATGGAGACTTAAATATCTCAAACCTTTTATTCAGTGGTGATGAGCCTTTTATAATTGATTTTGACAATGCATCTTTAAATAATAGTAATGTAGATATATCAAGTCTAAACGATTATTCAGCTGATTATATAAAAAGATTAGGAATTAATAAGGGATTAGATGTATACCTTTTTAATTTGCTCACCTACGCTATATTAAATGAAACTGACTACTACTGTGTAAGAAGTAATGTGTTAGCAAAAAAATATGGTGTTTTTGATTTTAAAGACGGAATTAAATTGTGTAATCTTTTTTCTCTAGAAAAAGGATATTCTGATGGTGATTATTTAATTGATATGATTTCAAATGAAGATGTTAAAAGTATTTAGCATCTTTTTTATTTTACGAATGGGAGCCTATCGATTTTTGGATTTATAGTATTTTCATCTATATAGTAAGGATCAGAATTAAATAAATCTAATTTATATTCTAAGTTAAGTAATATTCTTTTTATATCAAAGAAGTTTTTATATTTCTTTAAATGAATGCATAATAAAACTTTATCTATTATTTCTTGTTCAGTTTTACTACTCACCTCATAATTCATCAAATCAGAAATTAAGTAACTAAGGAATAAATTATCAGTGCATTTTAAAATATCATATATAATGTTATATAATCTACTGGTTTTACTATTATCATCAGTTTCATAGTTATCTAATATTTTTATAATTAGTTTTTTATTAATGTCTACTTTTAATGAAACTATTTTAAAATCGTCTTTTGCGTATATGCATATTTTTCTCATTCCTCTTTCTGCCGCCTTTCAAAATAATTATATGAAATGGCTCGTCGATCTATTACATAATGAATTAAAAAAACACTTAAGAAAAACTTAAGTGTAACTTGCTTGGTTGCGGGAGTAGGATTTGAACCTACGACCTTCGGGTTATGAGCCCGACGAGCTACCGAACTGCTCCATCCCGCGATGTAAATATTAAGTGGCGGAGAAAGAGGGATTCGAACCCCCGCGCCGGTTACCCGACCTCCCGGTTTTCAAGACCGGTCCCTTCAACCAGACTTGGGTATTTCTCCATCTACAATTATTATATGCACGTGGTTAAAAATAATACATTATTAACCAGACAGCAATAAGATTATAGCACATATATTTTTTGTTTGTCAACACCCATTTTAAGGTAAATAAAAAGTAGGCAAACTTCATAGTGCCCACTTGCTATTTATGTTTCTTTCGCTCATTTACTTAATTTAGCAATTTCGTTTGTTAAATCTTTTAACGAACTACCATATCATTCACCTATCCTCTCTATTTTATTTTTATCTATATTAATAACTTTTCATTGTTTTTTTACTTTGTTTGTTTTTCTACAACAACTATGTCATAGCCTTTCTACCTTATTATTATTTTTGTATGCAATGTTTAATTTTTCATATTTCTTATAGGCATCTCCTCGCTTTCTATTTTAAGTATAACTTTTAAATATTAAAATACTATGTCATATTTATTAAAATTTATTATAAGGTAACAAAAAAACTAACCATTAAGGTTAGTTAATTTCAAGTGGTGCCCGAGGCCGGACTTGAACCGGCACGAGGTTTAACACTCGCAGGATTTTAAGTCCTGTGCGTCTACCAATTCCGCCACTCGGGCGTGGTGTCCTGTATGCGACTTGAACGCATGACCCTCTGATTAAAAGTCAGATGCTCTACCAACTGAGCTAACAGGACAGATGTAAAATAATAAGTGGTTGCCTCGGCAAGATTCGAACTTGCGCATGTCAGAGTCAAAGTCTGATGCCTTACCACTTGGCGACGAGGCAATTCTAAAGTGGTGGGGAGAAATGGATTCGAACCATTGAACCCGAAGGAACAGATTTACAGTCTGCCGCGTTTAACCACTTCGCTACCTCCCCAATTTATGGTGCCGAAAGCAGGACTTGAACCCGCAACCTACTGATTACAAGTCAGTTGCTCTACCAGTTGAGCTATTTCGGCATTAATGGTGGACGCTATAGGACTCGAACCTATGACCCCTTGCTTGTAAGGCAAGTGCTCTAACCAACTGAGCTAAGCATCCAAATTCACATACGTGAGAACGTATATAAATATATCAGTATTTTTGATGATTGTCAAGTAAGTTTTAAGAATTTTTGTTAATCTCTTCCATTTTTTTGTCAATCCAACCCGGCAAAGCTGATTTAAGTAAGTAAAATCCAAAAACAGTTTCCTTGATCTTATTCTTCTTATTCTTATACAAATTTGGATTAACATCCTTCGCAGACAATCTAAGCTGATTACTTTTACCATCGCAATTTAATATTTTAACGTTTATTATATCCCCTATACCAACGTAATCATTTATGTTTTTAACAAATTTATCAGTAAACTCAGAAATATGTATTAAGCCGCTATATTCATCATCTATGGCAGCGAATGCACCATACCTTTCAACCGCTGTTATTCTGGCCTTTACAACGTCTCCTTCCTTATATTTATTCATAAATACACCTCTACTACCAATTATATCACAACTTAATATTTAAAACAAACAATGCTTTACAACATAAATTAAGTGCTGTATAATTTATTTGGTGATTAAATTGAAAAAAACAGAAGAAAAAATAATGGAAGTTTTAAATAAAATAAGACCATATTTAAACCAAGACGGTGGTGACGTTGAATTTGTGAAATTCGAAGACGGAATATGTTATGTAAAATTACAAGGTGCTTGTGCGGGGTGTATGTTTGCTGATATGACTATTAGTAATACCGTTGAAGAAATACTTACCGCTGAAGTTCCAGAAGTTATTAAAGTAATAAATTACGAAGAAGTTTAAATGAAACTTCTTTTTATTATCCAATCAACTCCCGGAATATATTTATTATATTTTTTTACTAAAAAACTATAAACCCAAAGTAAGAATTGTTCATATTCATCGGACATAGAAACAACCTCTTCTATTTTTCGTTCATCAGCGTTCTCATTTATTATTTTACCCTGAATATCAAAAAAATATGACGGATAAAGTAGTCTTCCATAAAATAATAAAGCTTCTTTATAACTTATATAATTGTTAGCAAAAAATTCGTTTACTATTTCTTTAGCATCCATTTTTTCAAAGAATGCTTTTTTTACGTATTCAGATACATCCCTCACTCTATAATCACAAACAAAACCTATTGGATTATAAAGTTCAAATAATGTTCCTTCTGGCTCAATTCTTTTATGACATATGCTAAGAGGTGCATTATCTTCTAATAAATTCGCCATTCTAACATATGATATGGCATTTTCTGCAAGTCCTATATAATAATTTGCAAAGGTACACAAATTTGGGTATTTTTTTCCTATCTCGTTTATTTGGGTTTCTAAATAATCATTTTTTGTCTCCCAAAGATTTACCCAGTCATATCTTGCTATTATATTATCACACTTTATATTTATGGAATTATTATTAATATGGCATATTTCAGATAAAGTTATTCTAGCATTTTTATTTACGAATATTTCCATTAAAACATAAGGGACGTTATTTATGTATGTTAAAATTCTGTTTTCATTATTTAACTTTATTTCGTGTACAAGTAAGTTTTGTTTAATCATTTGTTTATTAATTTGATATAAACTATCTGCATCAGAAAGTGGTCTTTCAAACAACATAAAAAAATACTCGCTATCTAAGTAGTTAAAAAAGTAATTGTTTTCTTTATGGATTATTTCATCTGGATGAAGACTATAATAATAGGCAAGTATGTTATTCATAAAAAAGGCCTCCTATTAATTATTATGTAAAACTTAATCATAATAGAAGTAAAAAAAAAAGAAGCTTATTTAGCTTCTTCAGTTGCCCTAGTTTCTCTAATTACAGTAACTTTTACTGTACCAGGATATTGCATTTCATTTTCAATTCTTGTTTTTATGTCACGTGCCGTTTTATAGCTTCCTATATCATCTACTTTTGAAGGTTCAACTATTACACGTAATTCTCTTCCGGCTTGCATTGCGTATGCTTTTTCAACACCGTCAAAGTCTTTCGCGATTGATTCAAGTTGTTCTAATCTCTTAACATAGTTTTCTAATGAATCGTTTCTAGCACCTGGTCTTGCTGCTGACAAGCTATCTGCAATTGCGACCAAAACGGATATTATATTGTTTGCATCTTTATCTCCGTGATGAGATTCTATAGCATTAATAACAATACTATCTTCACCATATTTTTTAGCTAAGTCTGCACCTATTTCAACGTGGCTTCCCTCAACTTCAAAATCTATTGCTTTTCCTATATCATGAAGTAGTCCTGCTCTTTTTGCAAGTGCTACATTTTCACCTAGTTCAGCTGCCATAATTCCTGCTAAATGTGCAACTTCTTTTGAGTGTTGTAAAGCATTTTGCCCGTAACTAGTTCTGAAATTTAGTTTACCTACTATTGTTACTAATTCAGGATCAAGTTTTGTTATTCCAAGTTCGAACATAGCTTCTTCACCATATTCTCTTATTTTTACATTCATTTCTTTGCAGACTTTATCATATAATTCTTCAATTCTTGCTGGATGAATTCTTCCATCTTTAATTAGTGTTTCTATCGTTTGTCTTGCAATTTCTCTTCTTAAAGGATCGAAGCTTGATAATACGATTGCTTCAGGGGTATCATCTATTATAAGGTCAACACCAGTTACTGCCTCAATTGTTCTTATGTTTCTTCCTTCTCTTCCGATTATTCTACCTTTCATATCATCATTAGGCAAGGTAACTACGCTAACGGTTTGTTCGTTAGTTACATCGGATGCGTATTTTTGCATTGATTCAGCTAGTAAGTTTTTAGCCTTTTTATCAACCTCTAGCTTAGCTTCCGCTTCTTTTTCCTTGATGTAAGCTGAAATTTCAGCACTCATTGAAAGTTCAACTTGCTTCATTATTTCTTCTTTAGCTTTCTTTTTTGAGAAACCAGATATTTTTTCTAGTTTATCTATTTGTTCTTTAATTATGTTTTCAACTTTTTCTTCTAATTTTTGAATATCTTTTTGTTTCTGGATAATTCCATTTTCTTTTTCATCTAGCATTTGCTCACGGTTTTGAAGTAGTTCATCACGCTTTGCAATGCCGTCTTCACGTTTTATTAAACGTTCTTCATTTTCTTTTAAATCTTGTTTTTTTTCTTTTATTTCTTTTTCTGTTTCAAGTTTTAATTTATAAGATTCTTCTTTAGCTTCTAAAAGTGCATCGCGTTTTGATTTTTCTGCATCTTTTTTTGCTTTTTCAATTATATTTGAAGCCTTATGTTCTTCATTTTTCTTTTTTAATGCAGTTATTATAAAGGCTATAACCGCACCTATAAATATTCCAACTATTAGAAGTAAAGAGAAAATAAGTGCATTTCCCATATTTACCTCCACATTATTTATTTTACATCTGCATAAATATCTCTACTTATACAATTCTATTTTAATATTTTAAAAGCTCATAGTCAAGGTAAATAAGTTTTATAATTTATTTCTTTACTTTAATATACAGTTTTTCTTTATGTACTGTTTTTGCGCCAAGGTTAATAATTGCGTATCCTACCATTTCACCATCTTTGTATTTTTTCTTATCTTTTATTTTGTAATTTATGTTTATTAAATCTTTTTCTTCTTTTGTTATTGGGTAATAGTAATCGTCTTTTGCGTATATTTTTTTGTTAGGAAGATTAATTTTGTTTCGATCAAAAATTTTTTCCATAGAGTAATTTTTAAATGCATATTCATATAACTCTTTGTGATTTTTAAAATCATTTGGATCGTTTAAGGTTACTACTATCAAATCTAAATTCCCATTGCTTGCTGATGTAACTAGAGTTCTTCTTGCTTTATCGGTGTATCCGGTTTTTCCACCTGTTGTATATTTATACGTGTATAAAAGTTTATTTTTATTATTCCAAACATATGTTTTTTCGTCTGTTTTAACAGTATGTTTTTTACAACCTGTAATTTTTCTAAATGTAGGATCGGAATTTGCATAGCGCATTAAAAGAGCCATATCGTATGCGGTTGAATAGTTTTTTGTTTTTTCATCTAACCCGTGTGGATTAGAAAACGTGGTGTTTTTCATACCGATTTGTTTAGCCTTTTTGTTCATTATTTTAACGAATTTTTCTTCTCCGCCAAGATAATCTGCAATCATAAGAGCAGCATCATTACCACTTTGCATCATAAGGCCATAAACCATGTCTTTAAGTTTCATTTTTTCGCCGATACTTAGGTATATATTTGAACCGTATGATTCTAATACTTTATCAGTTACGGTTACGGTTTTGTTTAATTTTCCCGATTCTACAGCAATTATTCCGGTCATTATTTTTGTAGTTGAAGCGATTAGTTTTTTCTTATTCATGTTTTTTGAAACAAGCACTCTTTTTGTATCTTGTTCCATAAGTACGGCTGATTCTCCTAGACTATAAGCGTTTATTTTTACCGGAAGTAACAATAAAACTGTTATTAATAAAAGTATTTTCTTCAATTTCATCACCTATGTAATTGTATGAATTGAAATTTAAAAAAAATACCTCTTTTGAAGTATTTTTTATATTATTTAGATAATAGTTCACAGACTAAAGAACTTAACTCTGTTGGATTAGAAACCGGAAGTCCTTCAATTAATCTTGCCTCATCATATAAAATTTTAGTGTATTTTTTTAGCATTTCTTTATCTGTTTTGTATAATTCTTTTATCTTTTTAGCAATATCATGTTTCTCATTTATTTCAAGAACTAATTTAGCATTTACATGTTCATCTGTTGGCATTGCATTAATTACTTTTTGCATTTCTACGGTAACTTCACCATCACTTGTTAAGCAAAGTGGATGTTTTTTTAATTTATTTGTGTATCTTATTTGTGAAACTTCATCGTTTAAAGATTCCTTCATAAATGAAAACATCTCTTTATCTTCTTCGTTTTTCTTTTTTAGAGCTTCTTTTTCTTCTTCACTCGATAAATCAAAGTCATTCGATGCTACGTTAACAAACTTTTTGTCTTCGTATTTATCAAGCATTTTAAGTACGAATTCATCAACGTAATCTGTTAAATATAATACTTCCTTATTTTTATCTTTTAGGCTTTCTACTTGTGGCATCATGTCTATTTTACTTATAGTCTCACCGCATGCATAGTAAATTGCATCATCTTCTTTATCCATCTTATTTACGTATTCTTTTAATGTTATGTTTTTCTTTTCCTTTGATGAATAGAAAATAACAAGTTCTTTTAGTTCGTCTTTTTTAGCACCATAATTATCGTAAATGCCATATTTTATATTGACACCAAATGTTTTAAAGAATTCTTCGTATTTATCTCTTTCGTTTTCAAGCATTAAGGAAAGTTCTTTTAAAACTTTCTTTTCAATTGTTTTTGCAATAACTTTTAATTGTCTGTTTTGCTGAAGCATTTCTCTTGATATGTTAAGTGATAAATCTGGAGAATCTACAACACCTTTTACAAAGTTTAAATAATCTGGAAGTAAGTCTTCGCATTTTTCCATTATTAAAACTCCGTTCGAATAAAGTTCTAGTCCTTTTTTATAGTCTTTTGTGTAAAAGTCGTATGGTGGGTTTTGTGGTATGAACATAAGTGCGTCATAGCTAATTAAACCTTCAGCTTTAGTATGAATTACCTTAAGTGGCTTTGTATAATCTAAAAATTTATCTTGATAGAAGTTAAAGTATTCTTCTTCTTTTATTTTGTTTTTGTTTTTCTTCCATAAAGGAATCATGCTATTTATTGGATCGGTTAACGTTTCTTTACCTGTTTTTTCATCTTTTGTTTCCATTTTTATTGGATAAGTTACGTAATCTGAGTATTTTTTTATAAGTGCTTGAATCTTAAATTCTTCTAGGAATTCGTCGTAGTTTTCACCTTCGGTATTTTCTTTTATATGAAGTGTTATTTTCGTTCCTACATCACTTTTATCTATTTTTTCTATTTCGTATCCACTAGCACCCTTAGATACCCACTTATAAGAATCACAGCCTGTTTTTTTACTTTCTACGCATACTTTATCAGCAACCATAAAGCTTGAATAAAATCCTACACCAAATTGTCCTATTATGTTTATCTTATCTTCTTTAGTTAAGCCTTCTTTAAAAGCTAAAGAACCGCTTTTTGCAATGGTACCTAAATTTTCTGATAACTCGCTTTCTGTCATACCAATACCATTATCTTCTATAGTAAGTAATCTTTTTTCTTTGTCTATTTTAAGTTTTACGAATAATTTTTTCTTATCAACCTTTAATTTTTTGTTTGTTAATGATTCATAGTATAACTTATCTAATGCGTCAGAAGCATTTGAAATAAGTTCCCTTAAGAATATTTCTTTATTAGTATAAATTGAATTAATCATTAAATCTAATAATTTTTTTGATTCTGCTTTAAATTGTCTTTTAGACATATTAGTCATCTCCTTGTTTATTTAAATCACAATTAAATTATAGTACCAACTATTAGCACTGTCAAGATGTTAGTGCTAATAAAATTATTAAAAAAAATTAAGAACTTTTTGCCCTTAATTTTAGTATAATCCGTGTAATTTAGATATATCATCACTTGATAATTCATCTACGGTCCATATTCCAGCTTTCTTAGTTAAAGAAAGATCTATAGTATGAGTTGTCGTATCTTTTACGTCTTGCATTTTTTCTATTTTATAATCCATATATTTTTCTTCAGAGAATTTACCATCTTGGTCATTAAATTTTTCTGGATTGTTTTTTAATTCTTCTTCAGCTTTTAAAATTGCACTACGATAATTAAGTACCGTAACTTCAGTGGTTACCGTTGCAGTGTCGTCTTTTACCTTAGTATCTTTTATTACGTAAGCGAACTGGTCGTATTGTTTTTCCATTAGCTTTTGATACTTCATTTTTTGGTCATTTGTTAAATCTTCGTTTTCTATTGTTTCTTTTAATTGAGTTATTATGTTATCGTCTTTAGCTCTATATTTTTCAAAGAATGTTTCTACTGCTTCGTCTGGCTTGTTATCGTTAATTGCACAACTGCATCCAGTAAAAAGTAATAATGCACATAAAACTACTAATACCGTTTTAATACCATTTTTCATCTATTTTTTCCTCCTTCTGGTATTAACTTGGCATATAAAATTATTTTTATACTAATTTTTTAAAACTTTAATTAGTGTTTTTAGTGTTTCTATCACGTTTAAATTAGCTTTTAGAACCTCATTTTTTAAGTTTTTATAAGCTTTTTCATTATCTTCTTCCACCTTATTAAAACACTCAAAATACATGTATTTTATTTCATCGTTTTTTTTATTTTCATATATTTTATCTAAATATTTTGATAAAAGTAAAACTATTTTTGCCTCACGCCTTGTAAGACCACTTATTTTTTTTGATTTTTTAATAATGTTATAATCTATTTCTTTTAAAGGTACATCTTCTTTTAAAACGTCCTCTTCCTCATCAAATAAAAGCTTACTTTTTCCTATTATCTCTCCATTATCGTTAAGCAAAATTGAAAGTGCCACATCATCATTATAAATTACGCAAGCGTATTTAACTTTTTTTACAATTCTTCCAAAAAAGATTTCTGTTTTATCTTTTATTTGATCTAAAAAGTTTTTTGAAACTACAGCATCATTATAAAAAATGTCATAAAGCGTGCTATCACTAACTTTTATAGAGGGCATTTTTTTTACGTGTTTTACGTCATCTTCTTTATTCCACTCATAAAATTCATATGGAATTTTTTTAAAATTAACTAAAATATCATAAATGTTTTTCATTTTTTTCTCCTTTATTTAAAATAGATAAATTAATGAGTATGAATCCTACCAAAAGGTAGTAAAACTCAGGTAATTTAACTATATAGCTTATGTATTCTTTAAAATTATACCCAAAAGCAAATAAATTTATGTATAAAATCATTGTCGAAAAACCAAGTACCATAAGTCCAAAACCTGTTATAAATAAAAAAATCTTTAAAGTTATTTTAATCACCTATTAAATAATATTTATTTTAAGTCAAAATTAGTATATAATGTAATAGATAAATAGGAGGATATAATGAACATTATAAAAGTTTTACAATACGTATTTTTAGGTATATTACAAGGTTTTACTGAGCCTATTCCAATATCGTCTAGTGGACATCTTTTAATAGCGAAAAAGTTATTTAATTTTAAAATGCTTAGTGACATGAACTTTGAAATAGTTGTTAACTTTGGTTCTTTTTTAGCAATTGTATTTTTGTATAGAAAAGAAATAATAAAGATAATATCACACTTTTTTGGTTATTTAAAAACTAAGAAGAACGAATATAAAGAAAATTATAAGTATGCTTGGTTAATAGTTATAGGAACCATTCCAGCAGGACTTTTCGGAATAATATTTAAAGATAAGATAGATTTGTTATCTAACAATGTTAAACTAGTTGGAATTGCTCTTTTAATTACGGCACTTGCTTTATTTTTAATAAAGGATTTTAAGGGTAAGAAGGATAAAAAGGACTTATCGGTAATGGATGCTATAACGGTTGGATTATTTCAAGTAGTAGCTTTATTTCCAGGAATTTCGAGAAGTGGTTCAACGGTAGTTGGTGCAATGACTCGTGATTTTAAAAGAAGTACCGCTGTTAATTACTCGTTTATGCTTTACTTACCTATTAGCATGGCAACCATGGCTTTAGGTGTTAAGGATTTAATTAACACACCAAACATAGGTGGACTTGTAATGCCATACACACTTGGTATGATAGCAAGTTGTATCGTAACTTATTTCAGTGCTAAATGGTTTATTAACATAATGAAAAAGGGAAAATTAGGATATTTTGCTTTATATTGTTTAATAGTAGGTATACTTGTTATATTGTTTGTAAAATAAAAAGACCTAAGCCAAGGTCTTTTTTAGTTATAATAAAATACCAATTATTATAACAATAATAAGTAATACTATTGATATAACTATCTTTTTTATTACGCTTTTCTTTTCTTCTTCAGTTAAATTATCCATAAAGTAAGCCTCCTTGATTATAAGTTAATATTATCATAAATATATAAAAACTTCAACTTAAAGGTGTAATAGAAAGTTTTCTAAACCAACTATTTTATCTACCTTACCAGTTTTGATTTCATAGTCTAAATTATGAAGTTTTTTTAATATATCTTTTAATTCAAAGTCTGGGTAATTAGTTTCTAAAGCAAGTTTTACTCGGTATGGATGAACCTTTAAAGTGCTTGCTATATCTTTACTCATAAAGCCTTCTTTATATAGCAGTTTACTTTGGTATACAAGTGTAAACTGGCTTGCTAAAAGTGCAATTATTTTAATTGGTTCTTCTTTTAGAATCATTAAATCATTATAGCAAGAAAAAATCTTTTTAAAATCTTTTTTCATAATTGCATCACTTAAATCAAAAACGTTATCATTAAAACCCTTACTACTTATGTTTAAAATATCTTCTATAAAAATTTCTTTATCAGTATCTTTATAAATAATCATTTTATTTATTTCACTAAGTAATATATCAACGTTTTTACCCACGTAATCTACAAAGTAAGAGGCTGTTTTATAGTCTATTTTATATCCGTTATTCAAAAATTCTTTTATAACAAATTTTGGTAAATCTTTTTCATCTATTGATTCTTTATGAATTACGGTTACGTTTTTCTTTAATAGTTTAACTATCTTTTTTCTTTCATCTAACTTATCTTGCACAACTGTTAAAATTACTATATTATCGTGACTTTCAGCATTAACATAACTTGTTAGGTAATCTATATCATGGTTAACACTTGTATTTGTACCCGTTAAAAATAATGCGTTTTCCCCTATTACAGCCTTTTTATCGCCAAATAAAGACATGCAAGATGCTTCTTCTATTACCTCACTTACATTACTAGCTGATAAATCATACTTTACAACATCTATTATGCCATTTGTTATTTTATCTATTTCTCTTTTAATTAACCCGTAATCATTTCCATATATTAAATAAGTATTCATATTTACCACCTAAAAATATTATATCATTTTTATCATATATTTTATTATTTTTCTGAATTAAAGTTTATGATATGGCACTTTCTAAATAAATTGCTTTTATATTTTCTTTTCTTTGTTTTAAATTCTTCTTTTGAAATAACTTTTATTGTATTAATTCCCATTGTATTTTTTACTACTAACAAATTATTTTTACTACACAATTCTAGCAATTTATTAAAAAATTGAGCATCACTTTTATAAAATTCAATATGTATGTGTGTAAATGAATCCCAATATTCCCATTTAAATATTCTATACTTTTTTTCTACATACAATATGTCACTAGATACAAAAAGCCTATATTTTTGATCACAGGAATATATGTAAATAGAATCATGTTCATCACCTACCCAGCAAACATCACATATTTTTTTTAATTTATTATAAACATCAGAAATATTTTCCATATTAGCCTCACCATAATATATCATTATTATAACATCATTATACAAAAAAAAGAAACTATGCTAGTTTCTCTAATAATTCAGCCTTTTTCATTGAAGTGTACCCTTCGATACCTTTTTCTTTAGCCATCTTCTTAAGTTCTGCAACTGTTAATTTTGATATATCACTGCTTTCTTCCTTTTTAGGAGCAGCTTTTTTAGTTTCTTTCTTTTCTTCTTTTACTTCTTTTTTAGTTGTTTTAACTTCTGCTTTTGCTTCCTTAGGCATCTTTCCTTCTAAAGCATCTTTTGCAACCTTAACTAATTCTGCGAATGTTTTAGGTTCGTTAATTGCTATTTCAGAAAGCATTTTACGGTTTATAGCAACACCTGCTTTTGATAATCCGTTTATGAATTTTGAATAACTAATTTCGTTTTCACGGCATGCAGCGTTGATACGTACTATCCATAATTTTCTGAAGTTACGTTTATTTTGCTTTCTATCTCTATATGCATATACGTATGAATGCATTACTTGTTCTTTTGCAGTTTTGAATAATCTATGTTTGCTACCAAAGTAACCTTTAGCTTGTTTTAATACCTTTTTACGACGTGCTTTTGTTACAGCACCATTTTTTACTCTTGCCATTATTTATTTCCTCCTTAATTCCTATATACTATAAAGTATCAATTATTCTCTTTAATCTGTTTGAATCTGCCTTACTTAAAGATGATTTAGCTCTTTTTGTTCTATTAAATGCAGTATTCTTGTTACCAGTGTTATGTCTTGAACCTGGATGTCCTACTGTGATAGAACCACTTTGTCTTACATTTAAAACTTTTTTAGTACCCTTATGAGTCTTTTGTGTTTTCTTTGCCATAATATAATTCCTCCTATTTCTTAACTGGGCTAAGCATAGCCATCATATTTCTTCCATCAAGTGTTGGAGCACTTTCTAACGTTCCAACTTCTTTTAATTCATCTGCAAATCTTAGTAATACTTCTTTACCTTTATCAGTAAATTGCATTTCACGTCCTCTAAAACGTATGGATAATTTGATTTTATGACCTTTTTCTAAGTATTTTTTCGCATTATTTAACTTAGTGTTAAAGTCATGTACATCAATGTTTGGTGACAAGCGATATTCCTTCATTTCGGCATTATTTTCCTTTTGCCTTTTTTGTGATTCTTTTTGCTTTTTCTTCTTTTCGTATTTGAACTTATTATAGTCCATTAACTTACATACAGGATTTTCTCCGTTATTAATTAAAACTAAATCAAATCCAGCATAAGAAGCAAGTGTTAAAGCCTCATCCTTTGATTTAATACCAAGTTGTTCACCATTTGGGCCAATTACAAGCATTTGTTTTGCTCTTATTTGTTCATTAATTGGCATGTCTTTTTCTTTTGCTATATCAAGCACCTCCAAAATAAAAAGTGAATACGACATTAGTATCCACCTTAAAAAACGCTTGTTTATTTATCTATTTTATTTGGCGTTTAACCCACTTGCCTAATTGCTAGTCGGGTGAGATGAATACTCGTCTTCTTTCCTTCATATCAAAATTACTTTATTAGTATACAACATATTTTATTATATTGCAAGCATTTTTATTACTTTATAATTGTTTACCGCCTATATCACTTAAATGTTTATCTATGTATTTAATATGGTTTAATGCATTTTCTTGCATCAAAGGCCCATATCTTTCGTTTAGACACTCATAAGTCATTAAACTTCTAAAAGGAAGTTCAAGATTATTTTTTAACGTTTTAGAAAGCTTATTTCCATCAAGAATAAAACTCCCTAATTTGTTAATTTTATATTTTGTTTTACTATCAAAATAATTGATATTTTTATTTTTAATGTATCCTATGTTTAAATTAGTAGGATCTATCATAAGAGTAACCCCATTAGATAAATCCATTAAACATACAGCATGATTACCAACAACATTAATTATATCTTTAGTTTTATCTTTAGCTTTATCTTTATCATTTTTTGTTTTATCATCATCAAAGTAAAACCTTCTTTTTATTGGAAGAGTATATGCGGAGTTTGTTCCATTAAATTCTAACGAAACCATCCTGGCATTATATTTAGGATTTATTTCATTTAGCCTATGAACCATATCATCTACAAAATGTCTACAAACACCATAGTTATGTTTATATAAATATAACCTATTAACTCCCTCATAATCTAATGAATCATTGGGTAAATTTTTCATATAGCCACCTATTTTTTGCCACATGTCATAAATAAGTTTAATTGCTATTTCTAAATCGGTTAATTTAAGTTTTCTTATATAATCGGCATAATTTTTTATTTCTTTATTATACTCTTCTAACTCTCTTTTATGCTTATATTCGTTTCTTTTTTTAAGATAATTACATTTATGTTTTAAGTTGTATTTTTTGTTCTTAGAAAAAAGATTAAATGTGACTAATCCCACTCCAGAGCTTAACCCAAGCACAATTGAGAAATAAAAAACATTAAGCACAACACTACTAATCATATGTTATTCTCATCCCCTTAGTCTTTAAATGTTTGTTATTATAGCACAAAAAAATAAAAAGTAAATATAATACTTTTTATCTTAAAGTCTCTATTTGTTTTTCATAATCTTCATCGTTCGTAACGTAAGAACCTGAAACTACCATATCACATCCTGCTGTTTTGCACATGTTAATGGTATCTTTATTAACACCACCATCAATACTTATGATTAAATCTTTAGGTACTACTTTTTTTAATCGCTTTATCTTACTGATTACTTCTTTTTTAAAGGTTTGGCCACCTTTTCCTGGAGTAACACTCATAAACAAAACTAAATCTATGTCATTTATATAAGGCATAAGCTTTTCTATGCTAGTTTCTGGGTTTATTGCAAGACCTACTTTTGTTTTGTTTTCCTTAACATATTTAATCAAGCTTGAATCTTTTATTATTTCTACGTGAAACGTAAGTAAATATGGCTTAAGAGATAAGTACTTTTCTATCATACTATAATCTTGTACCATCATATGAACATCAAGCTTTTTTTTAGAAAGTTGTGCTACTTTTTTATAATCTTCAAACAAAAAGGCTTTATTTTTAACAAACTTTCCGTCCATTACGTCAACATGAAGAAAGTCTGCACTTGATTCATTAACTTTTTTTATAGCATAATCTAATCTATTACATTCTTTTAATATTGATACAGAAACCTTCATATTCCTACCTCTTTAACTCTTCTATGCTTTCTATAAATTTCTTATAGTTTTCATATCTTGTTTTTCTTATTTTACCATTTTCTACTAATTCTTTTATATAACATCCATCTTCTTTTAAATGCATGCAGTCTTTATATTTACATTTGTCTTCATTTTCGTAAAATTCTTTAAAGTTATCTTTTATATCTTTTTTATCCATTCCGTTAAAATTAAGGGATGAAAAGCCTGGAGTATCTGCAACTAAGCCGCCTGCTACTTCTAAAAGTTCAACGTGTCTTGTTGTGTGTCTTCCTCTACCTAACGCTTTAGAAATTTCCCCTGTTGCTAAATTTAAGCCTTTTTTTAAACTATTTAACAAAGATGACTTTCCAACTCCTGTTTGGCCCGTTAAAACGCTTAATTTACCCTTTAAAAGGCTTTCTATGTTAGTTAGATCATCATTTATAAAAACCTTATATCCAATACTTTTATAATAATTAATTGCCTCATCTATTTCACGTGTAGAATCTAAAAGATCATACTTAGTGAAACAGATAACAGGAACAACGTTATTATACTCTATTACAACAAGCATTTTATCTAGTAAGTTACTAGAGAAATTAGGTTCTTTGCAACTTACTAAAATTATTGCCTCATCTATATTTGCAATAGGAGGCCTTATAAGTTCATTTTTTCTTGGTAATATCTTGGTTATTATGCATTTTTCTAAATCAAAATCAACCATATCACCAACAAGAGGAGAAATTTTTTGATATCTAAATTTCCCAATTGATGAACATTCGTAATACTTTTTATCACATTCAACGGTCCACTTATTACTTATTAGTTTTATTACTCTACCTTTCATCTACTCTTCCCCATCTGTCACTGCTTTGGTAGTAGTTGTTGTAGTTGCTTCTGGCTTTTTAGATACAACAACTTTAAATGTTTCTCCGTCAAACACTTCTTCACCTGCTTTTGGAGATTGTGCAAGTATTATGTTTTCTTCTCCATCAGACTCTTTATAAGTAACCTTTATTGTTAATCCATATTTTTCACAAAATTCAGTTGCTCTATCAAGTGTCCATGAATCAGTTACCATATCAGGATAAGTAGATAATATCTTAGGAATGTATAAAACTATTTTTTCTCCCTTTGATAGTTTTTCTCCTTGTTTTACACTTTGGTCTATAACTAGCTGTTTTTTATTAGTATAACTAGACGAATCTTCTACTTCTTTTTCTTCTATTGTTACCTTTATTCCAAGTAATTCTAACTTAGCCTTTACTTCGTATGCATTTTGGCCAGTATAGTCTTCTACCTTAGTTTTACTTGTTCCAGATGAATAGTATATAGTTACAGTTGTTCCTTTTTTAGCATATCTGTTTTTAGCTGGATCCGTTTCAATTACTAAGTTTTCATCAACGTCGTCACTTGCTTTCTTTTTAGAATCAACCTTAAAGCCTTCTTTTTTAAGCATCTTTTCAGCCTTTGATATTTCCATACCAGATACATCAGGCACTTCTATATCTTTTGATGAACTAAGTTTTGGAAAAACAATAATAATAAGAATAAAGGCTGCTGCTAAAACACCAATTATTGAAAATAGTATGGCAAGTCTTTTTTTGTTACCTTTTTCTATTTTCTCATCTTCTGTTATTTGTTTAATTTCTGGCTCTTCTTTAGTGTTTTTCTTAGTTTCTTTTAAAGTATTTGCCCTTGTATCAGAAAAGTCTGTTTCAGGATATTTAAATGTTATTCTCTCTTCGTTTTCCCTATCTTCATCTAAACAAGTTTTTATATCATCAGCCATCTCCCTAACGTCATGATATCTGTTTTTAGGATTTTTAGCAGCTGCTTTTAATATTATGTTCTCAACTGATTGAGGTACAACCGGGTTTAATTCACGTACAGAAGGAAGTGGTTCTTTCATGTGCTTTAACGCTATTTCAACTGCGCTATCGCCTCTAAAAGGAACTCTTCCAGTTAGCATTTCAAACATTAAAATTCCAAGTGAATAAATGTCGCTTCTAATTGTTGAACCTTTTCCACTTGCTTGTTCTGGTGGAAGGTAGTGAACGCTTCCCATAACTGAGTTCGTTTGGGTTAATTGAGCACTATTTAAGGCCATTGCTATACCAAAGTCAGTTATTTTAACAAGGCCACTATCTTTTATCATTATGTTTTGTGGTTTAATATCACGGTGTATTATGTATGAATCATGAGCACTTTTAAGTGCATCTAATAACTGAAGCATAATATCCATTGTCTCAGGAAGAGATAAAACTCCACGTTTTTTTATTAATTGTTTTAAAGTTTTACCTTCAATATATTCCATTACGATATAAAAGTTTCCATCATCTTCACCAACATCATATATCTCAACTATGTTAGGATGAGATAATGATGAGGCTGATAGTGCTTCTCTTTGGAATCTTCTTACGAATTTTTCATCACCTGCAAGGTCTCCTCTTAAAACCTTTACCGCAACACGTCTATCTAAAATGGTATCACGAGCTAAATAAACATTAGCCATTCCACCTTCTCCAATAAGTTTTAAAATTTCATAACGATCATTTATTAATTGTCCTTTTGCAATCATAACTATTCACCACTTTCCTTTTGTAAACATGCGATGGATATGTTATCAGTTCCACCCCTTAAATTACTCTTTTTAATTAATTTAACTATTTTTTCTTCGATTGTTAAGTCGCTGTTTAACACTTTTTCTATTTGACTTACGCTAAGCATGTTAGTTAAACCATCACTACACAAAAATATTCCGTCACATGATGTATCAACATCAAATATGTCTACGTCTATTGGATTGTTAGCTCCAAGCGCTCTCATAAGTACGTTTTTTCTTGGATGGTTTACCGCTTCTTCCTTGGTTAATTCACCTGTTTCAACCAAAAGATTAACTAGCGTATGATCCTTTGTTACCTTGTATAAGTTTCCACCCTTAAATACAAATCCAGAAGAGTCTCCAACGTTACCAAATAAAATATAATCTTTTGTTACAATAGAAAGAACAAGAGTTGTACCCATTCCCTTACTTTCAGGAAATTCATCAGTATACTTAAATATATCATCATTTAACTTACTTACGTTTTCTCTTATCCAGTTAACCGCAGCATCTTTTTCGCCTACCGAGGATAAGTTTTTAAACTTTTCAGTAAGACCATTTACAACGATTGATGATGCAACTTCACCTGCTTTGTGGCCACCCATTCCGTCTGCTACAACAAGCAAATACTCACCAGATAAATTTTTAACAATCATAACAGAATCTTCATTATGAGTTCTAACCTTTCCCGTATCAGATATATAATATGCTCTCATTTTTAACTTTCCTTTCCTATCTGTTCACTTCTAAGTTGTCCGCAAGCTGCAGATACTTTAGAACCAAACTCTCTTCTTATGGTAACGTTTATGTTTCCTTCTTTTAATATATCATAAAATCTATTAATTGTCACTTTAGGAGAAGTTTTATATTCTATGTGAGAAGTTTCGTTATATGGTATTAAATTAACGTAGCAATTAAGTCCTTTAAGCAAATGGACAAGCTTTATGGCACAATCTTCGCTATCGTTTACACCCTTTAATAAAATATATTCAAAAGTTACGCGGCGATTAGTTTTTGCAATATAATCTCTTACCGCATCCATTATATCTCCTATCTTATAAGCCTTATTAATAGGCATTATTTTATCTCTTACTAAATCAGTTGGAGCATGAAGACTTATCGCTAAATTAACGCCAGCCTTTTCTTTTGTAAACTCCCTTATTTTAGGAACAATACCGCAAGTTGATACGGTAATATGTCTTATTCCTATGTTTATTCCCTTAGGATCATTTATTATGTTAATAAATTTCATTACGTTATCATAATTATCAAATGGTTCTCCTATACCCATTAAAACAACGTGACTTACTCTTTCTTTTATATCTTCTTCTACTTTTAGTATTTGAAGCACTAACTCAAACGCAAATAGATTCCTTACCTTTTTTAGTCTACCACTTTCACAAAAACGGCATCCCATATTACAACCAACCTCAGTTGATACACATAAGCTGTTGCCATAATCATGATTCATTAAAACAGCTTCTATTTTGTTTCCATCATAAAGCTCAAATAAATATTTTTTAACGTCAACATCACTTTGCTTTTTAACTAGCTTAATCGTGTCCATACTAAAGTTTTCTTTTAAATACTTAATCAAATCTTTTTTTAGATTAGTCATTAAATCAAATGATGTAACTCTTTTTATATAAAGCCAGTCAAAAACTTGAGCTGCTCTAAATTTAGTTTCACCAATTTTTAAAAAATAATTTTCTAAATCTTTCTTTGTATAATTATAAATATTGTTCATAAATACTCCTTAATCACTAATAATAATTATATCAAATAAAAAGATAAAGGTTAATAAATTAAGCAAATATTGCAAAGAAAATGATTAATTAATACGCTATTTACACATTTTTATGTATATATTTTATTTTAATAGAAAATACTATTTATGGAGGTTAGGAAAATGAATGATAGTAATAAAAGCATTAAATGTGAAGTAGAATCTTGTAAGTACAACAATAAAGCTGACAGTTATTGTACTTTAAATGAAATAAAAGTAAGTTCAACATGCGATAACTGTAATGCTAGAAAAAAAGAAACAATCTGTGATAGTTTTGAAGAAAAATAAAAAAGAGGATTACATAAAGCATTTGCCTACATAATCTTCTTTTTTATTTCCATTTATAAAATCCTTTATATTCATTTTCTTTTTACCAGGAATTTGTAATTCTTTTATTAACACACTTCCATCTTTAGTTGCAACACAAAGTCCATTTTTATCTAGATTAATAATTGTACCAGGGGTTTTGTCATATTTATTATTAGTTATTGAAGATGACCAAAGTTTTATGTTTTTATCATCTAAAACGGCATATGCTCCAGGCCAAGAATTAAGTCCTCTAATTTGATTATACACATCTTTAGATGACTTATCAAATGATACGTGTTCTTCTTCTCTAGATACGTTATATGCATAGGTTGCATCAGCATCATTTTGCTTTTCTCTTTTATTTGTTCCGTTTATTATGCTAGGTAACGTTTTCATAAGAAGTGGGACCGATATAGCGCTTAACTTATCATGCAAAGATTCTGCTGTATCATTATCTTCTATTTTAACTTCTTCTTTTGCTATCATATCACCGGTATCCATTCCCTTATCCATATACATGATTGTTATTCCCGTTTTATCATAACCATTTATAATTGCCTTATGAATAGGTGCTCCTCCTCTTAACTTTGGTAGAAGAGAAGCATGAACATTTATACACCCATACTTAGGACAATTTAAAATAGCTAAAGGCACTATTTGACCATAGGCACAAGTAATTATAATGTCTGGATTTAAGCTTGTTACATCTTCATATTCTTCTTTAATTTTAACAGGTTGAAGAACCTTTATATTATTTTTAATAGCAACCTTTTTTATAGGAGAAAAAGATATCTCATGTTTTCTTCCTACTTCTTTATCAGGTTGTGTCACTACTGCTACTACGTTTGTTTCTTTTATTAATTCTTCTAATATTGGAACACAAAAAACTGGCGTTCCCATAAATATTACTTTTAAATCTTTCATTTATATCACCAAACAAATTATAACATAGTTTATACCAAATTAAAAAGAAACCTTTCTTATTAGAAAAGTTTCGGTTCAATAAAATCTAGTGTGAAGGAAAAAAGTATGGTTTTATACTCTTAATTTTTAAACTGTTTTCTATATGGAAAAAGTAAAACTTCCTAAATTTTTTGTTTCAATTTCCTTATCTTGATCCATATAAAATTTCTTTATTATTCTCATAATTCCATTATGTGTTACAACCAATATGTTATCATCCCTATTCTGGGCTATTAGTAATTCAGCAAAAAAGTTATCCAATCTCTCCAATATTTGTTCTAATGTTTCTGCATTTTCGGGATTAATTATATATTCTCTTACTAATTTTAAATAATTATTATCATAATCCTTTTTAAACTTTTCATTAAGTATGCCTAAATCTCTTTGGGTTATATCTTTAGTAATTATTGGAGACTTATAAGGATAAATTAATTTAGCTGTTTCAATCGTCCTTTTAAATGGAGAACAATATACATTATCAAAACTGCCTTCTTCAAATAAACATGATTTGCACTGATTTTTACCACTTTCATTTAAAGGATAATCTAATTGCGTAGCAATAAATCCTTTTCCATTAAGATTTGTCTTTGCATGCCTTAAAAAAGTTATATTCATTAATTTATTACCTTAATCTTTTTTGCACAATTTTTTAACTATGCTGTTTTTTTGAGATAATTCACTTTTAGCAAAAACATCTAATTTCTGATGAAATTCATCTAGTGAACCATTGTTCATTATTAAGTATGAAAAAGGATTATCAATATTTCTATTCCCAACCACAATATCATCAGCACAATCAGAGTAAACCAAATCCTTATACTCAAAAGTTTCTTTTTTAAACTTTGAAGCATCTTTTTTTCTAGTTTTCTCTATAACATCTTCTATTGTGATAGATAAATCTGCTTTCCTAGTGCCATGAATTGAATCAGTTCTTAATCTTTCATATTCTCTCATAACTCTTTTATTAAAATCTGCATCAATGTATAAAACACCTAAATTTTGTTTTAATTTAGAGTACAAATATTTGATTGTTTTTACTCCATACATTGTATCCATTATTACTATCTTTTTGTCACCAGACATTTCATCTGCTTTTTCTATATACTTATCCCATAAGTCTTCAAAATTATTTTCATATTCAAAATCATACCATTCCTGAAAACTTAAAGGTGATTTTGAGTCCTTATAAACTTCAGGAAAAATATTTCTAATTTTTAAATGTTTAATACTTTCAGAATAATTGTCAACTATATAGTTTATTCCTCCACTTTTACCAGACTCAGATGGTCCTGTTACAAATATAAATTTTTTTTCGTTCATTTTTTCAATTCCTTTCTTATTATATTAATAGGATGTTTATCAAATTCATCCATGTCGCTCATTCCATAAATTTGTTCTTCTAAATTATTTATTATCTTTTTTTCCTCTATTGAGGATAACATAATATTAATTAATTCGTCAACATAATTATTTGGTAAATTTGTAATATTAAAATTCCAATTTTCATTTCCTAAAAAGATTGTGCCTAATGTATTAGTCCGCATTCCTATATAATCAAAATTCCTATACAAAACCCTCCTTTTATAGTCAATATCACCCGAAGTTATAAATAGAGAAGAATTTTTTCTATTTATTTTGGGTGGGTCATAATCAAAAAATATTCCGTCTTTTGTATAATTCCATATTGCAGAATCTATTCCCAAAGTATAATCCATAGAATGCTCTAATTTTTGAATACCTTGCAATGAATTTATAAATATTTTTTTTATTTCATCATATGTAACGTTATTATTATCACATAAAATTTTATCATTGTTAATTAATCTGCTTATCTCATAGATATCACCATTGTTTTGGATTATTCCTACCATTTTATTACAATTAACATATTTTTTTAGTTTTTCATAATACTCAATCAATAAACTTATATAGTTTCCATTATACCTTTCATTTATTTTAGGAACGTTTAATTTTTTATAAAAATATCCATCTACAATTCCATTAACTAAAGTATAAGCCGTTATAGGTTTAAAATCTTTTTTACTATCCTCTAATATATTTTTTTCTATATTACTAGGCAAAGAATCTTTTTGATATAAAATCATTTTTCTAACCCCCTATATACTTTACGTTGTAATTTTAATACATTTTTATTAGTTCCTTCTGGTCTATAAACTTTTATACTAGGTCTAATTTTTGGACTATAATTTCGCATAAAAACATTATCTTTATCTGTATAATTACGATTTATTGATAGTGAAAATAAATCAGAAGCATCATATTTTACATCATCAAAAGGAACAAAATCCAAAGTCAATTCTGGAACAGATGAGATAATATGCTTATCCCTGTAAAATGTTGAATAAACAAAATTAGTTGCAGCAGGAACCGTATGATAAAATAAAATTTCATCTTCTTTATTATCAATAAATAATTCTTTTTTTTGTAATTTTTTTCCTCTTTCAAAATAATGTCTTAATATTTGTTCATATTTTGAAATATATTTTTTTACTTCTGATACTGAAAGTTTATCATACAACACTTTAATTCCCTCAGGAATTTTAATTATAGCACTTTCATCATCAATATATTTATTAATGACATGAGTAAATTTATCATATGGTCTTTCCAACACATATTTACATCCTAAATTTTTTTCATCTATATCCTTTATCATTAACTCAACATGCCCATGAATACATAATTCTGATTTTGATAACTGATTAAACAAAACATTTATGCCTACTAAATCATTACCAATTATTTTTTTTCTTATATCATTATATAAATCTTCTTGAAATTGAATTAATTCTTTAAAATAATCTTCAGGTAAATCTTGTAGATTTTCTATTTTTAATTTTTTTCTATCTTTTAAATAAATCATTAATCCACCTGGAAAATAAGGAAATGTTGGAATACATACATCCCAATATTTGTATTTTGAAGAATAATTTTCTAATACTTTTCTTACAAAATCGTTTGAACATAATTTACAGTGCTCATATTCGTTTCTTCTTTCTGAGTATATAGAGCCATCCAGAATTTTTTTAACTCTTTCTAATTCTTCTTTTGTCAAAGGTTTATTATCAAAAAACTTTTTTATGAGCTCATTATTAATAACTCGCTTCTTTTTCTTATTACCATATATCAAGCATTGCAAAGTAGCAAATTCTTTCTCTTCAGTATCATTAAATCCGATATCAAAAAAAGTGCTATATTTTGTACTTTCTGTCATACTATTTTTCCCCCTAAACAAAATTATTTAACAATTATGTGAAAAAATTTATCATTTTGTTTTATTTCACTTTTTATACATGATGGAAACAAATTATATTTTTCTAGTTCATTTAAATTTATCCATTTAAAATGATGACGTATAATATTTTCCTTGTCATTTTCCACTCTATCATAATCTATTTTTTTATAATCAGCTTCATTTATTAAACTAACATTATAATAAAAATCTATTCCATGAGTTTTTTGCTTTCGTAAATTAGTAAAAAAATTTTCTGTTATTCCCAAAAATGAATTTATTTTAAAATCTAAATTTATCTCTTCTTTCAATTCTCTTAATACAGCTTCTTCTGATGTTTCTCCAATTTCTACATAACCTCCTGGTAAACAATAAGAATCATCGCCATATTTATTAACTAATAATTTATTATCATAAATAAATACGCCTGAAACTCTCACTTTAAACTTATAATTTTCATTCAATATTTTAATATCCATGTTTTTCTTCCTTTTTTACTATTTTAAATTTTAATTAATTATCTATAATTTTCATTAGAAATTTTTTTGCGTATTCAATAATATTTCTATATTCATAATTATCATTTAGATAATCATAAATAAATTTTTCGTAATCAAGATAATCAAAATTAAATTCTTTAGAATAAGTTTTAAAAACTTCATCATAATTTTTAGGAGTATAACCACCTAAAATTAAAATTGCCTTCATAATTAAATATGTCATTTTATATAAAGCCTTAACTTGTTCTTTATTTAAATTATCGTATAAAAAATATCTTTTATATATGTGCATTCGCCAATTCAAATATGGAACGTGTGTATTTTTTATTTCTTCAAAACTTATATCCGGAATTGGAAAATTTTCTTTCACATATTGAAGTTCTATTTTTTTATTCTTTAATAAATACAGATGATAGTACGTTTTTGGGTCTATTTTTTTACTAATAAACTCTTTCTCACTATAAATTGTAGTACCGATTTTCACTGGAAAGTCTTTTGAAATATTTTTAATTTTATCGACAATTTTGAAGTTATAATTTCTAACCACTAAAATCACATCAATATCACTCCAACCAATTATGACTTTTGAACTACAACTACTACCAATTACTAGCAAAAGATATAATTCATTATTTAATTCACTTTTCATTCTTTTAACATAATTACTAATAACAGAAGAATATTCATTATTCATATATCAAAACCTCCTTGTATTTTTCTCTATAATATAGTCACCCATAACTAAATAATCTAAATCTGATTTACAAAACATAACCATTGCGTCTTTAGGGCTTTCAACAATAGGTTCTCCATTATCGTTAAAAGACGTATTTAATAGTACAGGAATATTTGTTAGTTTATAAAATTCTAATAACAATTTATAAAATCTACTATTTTGTTCTTTATTAACTGTTTGAACCCTACCTGTGAAATCAACATGTAAAGTTGCAGGGATTTTATCCTTAGCAAACTCTGTACAAACTGGTACTTTTAACATATACGGTGAAGTATCATCAATATCAAAGTATTCATTTACTTTTTCCTCAATAATTGAAGGCGCAAATGGTCTAAAAGACTCTCTGTGTTTTATTCTAGCATTTAATATATCTTTCATATCGCGTGGATATGGAGCACACAATATACTTCTATTTCCTAGGGCTCTTGGACCAATTTCACTGGCGCCTTGAAACCATCCAATTATTTTTCCACTACTTAATAACTTAGCAACATCTGACTCAAGATTATCACTTTTCTTATAAGAAATATCACACCCCTTAATTTCATATGGTAAAATAAATTTTTCCTGCTTTTTTTCAAGTACGTCTAAAATTTCCTCTTCATTATATTCTTTAGCTAAATATGGTTTTTTTAATTTAATTCTTTTTTTAAAATTAAAATAATTATGATAACCATATAATGCGTTTCCTAATGATTGACCTGTATCATCACAGCAAGGTGCAACAAAAAGATTTTCTATTGGGGTTTCTTTTAATATTCTTTGATTAACTATTCCATTTAAGAATACTCCACCAGCAACACACAAATTTTTTATTTTAAATTTATCATATAGTTTATTAACTAGTTTAAGAATTATCTTCTCAACTTGACTTTGAACATAATAAGCAGCATCCTTATTTTCATAGCCAGATTCAGGTCTACCAAAATCCAAATTATTTTCCTTAATAAAATTTAAAGCCCCATTTATGTATTTTCCATTACATTTACTTGAAATTTCTAAATTTTCATTCATTTCAAACAAATCTACATCAGGATACTTATCTTTTCCATAAGCTGATAATCCCATTGTTTTTCCTGCCTCTTGCGCACTCCAACCACAAAAATTAGTAAATGTCTCATAAGTTCTACCAATTCCTTTATATTTTGACCTATTAAGATTATTACCGCCAACTTTTGTTATTTTGTTTCCTTTCCCTATATAGTAACTTTCAGTATCGTTTAAATTACCTAATCCATCTATTACTATTATCATTGATTCATCAAAATCAGATAAGAAATAAGAACTATACGCATGTGATAGATGATGGTCCACAGTTACAAATTTAGAATCATCATTTACAATACTTTTCAATTTCCCCATATATCCATTTTCTAATCTATTACCATAACAACTTGAGACAAATAAATCCACATCATTTATGTTAAGCCCTAGTTCTTCTAAACAATAAATAAGAGAATATAAATAATTTTCTGAATATTTTTTTCTATTTAATCTCTCTTCAGCAATTGAAATAAGCTTGTTATCATGAATT
>ENA-ORMJ01000297-ORMJ01000297.1-human-gut-metagenome-genome-assembly--contig:-NODE-297-length-39115-cov-8.350461_pt1 | contig 39115 bp, 27 predicted proteins | sample MGYA00242100_ERZ508989 | MGnify/ENA primary metagenome ERZ508989 (study PRJEB26280, sample SAMEA2531403) | human gut metagenome | biome: human gut; feature: human-associated habitat; material: faeces...
CCCGCCGTGAATATGGGCGAAGGCCCGCTGGTGGACTGTCCCCTCACCGTGGAGGACAGGACCTGGCGTGTCACCTGCATCAGCGTGGGCAACCCCCACTGCGTCACCGTCGTGGACGATGTGGACAGCCTCAAGCTCGAGGACATCGGCCCGGCGTTCGAGAAGCACCCGAACTTCCCGGAGCGGGTCAACACCGAGTTCGTGCAGGTGGTGGACTCCACCCACCTGAAAATGCGGGTGTGGGAGCGGGGCAGCGGCGAGACCTGGGCCTGCGGCACCGGCACCTGTGCCACCGTGGCGGCGCTGACCGAGCTGGGCGTCTGCCCCGCCGGGGAGGACGTCCACGTCCAGCTGCGCGGCGGTGAGCTCATCATCCGGATGCTGCCGGGCAAAAAGCTGCTGATGACCGGCAGCGCGGTCACCGTATGCGAAGGCGTCACTGAAGTTTAAGCATCCCTGCCCTCTCCGTTATGTTTTTGGCACTCCCTCTGAGGGAGCCGGATGCGGAGCGGCCTGAGAGGGCAAGCCACTTATAAAGAAAGAATTGAGGGAAAGTATCATGAAAATGAACAAACACTACAATGAGCTGAAGGCCAGCTACCTCTTCGTGGACATTGCCCACAAGGTCGCCGCCTATCAGGAGGCACACCCCGAGAAGGAGATCATCCGTCTGGGCATCGGCGACGTGACCCAGCCGCTGGCCAAGTGCGTCGTGGACGCCATGCATGACGCCGTCACCGAGATGGGTACCAAGGAAGGCTTCCACGGCTACGGCCCCGAGCAGGGCTACCCCTTCCTCAAGCAGGCCATTCAGGGCTACTACGCAGGCCGCGGCACCAAGCTGGAGGAGGACGAGATCTTCATCTCCGACGGTGCAAAGAGCGACCTTGCCAATGTGCTGGGCCTGTTCGACGTGGACAACACCGTCCTCGTTCCGGACCCCGTCTACCCCACCTATGTGGACGACAACGTCACCGATGGCCGCAAGATCATCTATGGCCGCACCAGTCAGGAGAACGGCTTCCTGGGGATGCCCGACGACAGCGTGAAGGCTGACATCATCTACATCTGCAGCCCCAACAACCCCACCGGCGCTGCCTACACCCGCGACCAGCTCAAGGCATGGGTGGAGTACGCCAGAAAGAACAACGCTATCATCCTCTACGACGCCGCTTACGAGTGCTTCATCTCCGACGGCGAGCTGGCCCGCAGCATCTTCGAGATCGAGGGCGCCCGCGAGTGCGCCATCGAGATCTGCTCCTTCTCCAAGATCGCAGGCTTCACCGGCACCCGCTGCGGCTACACCGTCGTGCCGAAAGATCTGGAGCGTGACGGCATGAACATCAACAAGCTCTGGCTGCGCCGCCAGACCACCAAGTTCAACGGTGTGCCCTATGTCGTGCAGCGCGGCGCTGCCGCCGTCTTTACTGAGAGCGGCATGGCTGAGATCCAGCACAACCTCGACTACTACCGCAAGAACGCCAAGGTCATCGCCGACGCTCTGGACGAGTGCGGCGTGTGGTACTGCGGCGGCAAGAACAGCCCCTACATCTGGCTGCGCTGCCCCGGCAGCATGAAGAGCTGGGAGTTCTTCGACTGGCTGCTGGAGAACTGCGGCGTCGTCGGCACCCCGGGCGTGGGCTTCGGGGAGTGCGGCGAGGGCTATTTCCGCCTGACCGCTTTCGGTGACGCCGAAAAGACCAAAGAGGCCGCCCAGCGCATCAAGACCGCCATCAAGGCTCTGTAAATTTTATCGCACAAAAAGAGGGAGGCACCCCGCCGGGGCGCCTCCCTTTTTGCTTGCAGTTCAGCGGTTGAAGGTCGTGCTGAGGGTCGTGCTCCACTCCCCGCCGGGGGCGAGGCAGGCCGCAGCGGCCCGCTGGCTCCACTCCTGCGGGTCGTCCACCGAGGCGGGCAGCGAGTTCCACGGCTCGATGCAGACGAAGCGCAGCGGCTTGGACAGGGCCGACCAGATGAGGGTATAGGGGAAGCCGGCCACATCGCAGACGATGCTGCGGCCCGTGTCCTTCTCGTAGATGCCCAGCGTCCTGGTGCGCAGGCCCGCCATGCAGAAGCTGTCGTTGTCGAAGAGGTCGTTGGTCAGCTGGATGGCCTGCTGGTTCTTCCACTGGTAGTAGCATTTGCCCGTCAGCAGACCGCCCCCGCTGGCGTCGAGGATGACCGGGCTCTCAGGCTGGTCAAAGCGGAACTCGTAGTCCTCGACGGTGTGGCTGTCATCGAACGGCACCTGAAAGGCCGGGTGGTAGCCGATGCCGAACCGCAGCTCTTCGGCACCGGGGTTCGAGACGGTGAGGGTGTGGTGAAGGGTCTTTCCGTCCAGCCGGAAGGTGCTGGTGAGCACGAAGTCGAAGGGGAACTTTTCCGTCTTCATGGCCTCATCCGGGCGCAGCTCGAGCCGGATGGTGTCGCCCTCCGCTTTCAGCAGGGTGTGCTCCACGTCCCGGGCAAAACCGTGCTGGCCGCCCTTGTAGGTCTTGCCGCCATGGGTGAAGCTGCCGTCCTTGAGCTTGCCCGTCCACGGGAAGAGGATGGGCGCGTGGCGCTTCCAGACCGCCGGGTCGGCCTGCCAGAGCAGTTCCTCCCCCGCCGCGTTCTTCAGGCTGACGGCCTCGGCACCGTGAGTGTCCACCGTAAGGCTCAGAAATTCGTTTTGAATGGTCGCCTGCATTTGTCTGCACTCCTTTTCGTGTGTGTTTTGCTGATTCCAGTATACTCCCCCGTGTGCCAAAAATAAAGCCCCCTTCCCATGCTTGCACAAATCGTCACTGGGCAAAAGCCTTCACCCCTTGGGGACAGATTTCCCCCGACCGGGGGAAGCCTTTATTCGGAAGCACGATTTCCATGCTCTGCTTGCTTCAACAGGGCTGTGCCAGCGGCAGGGTGACGACAAAGGTAGTGCCGTTTTCGCTGCTGCTCTCCACAGTCACACTGCCGCCGTGCAGTACGGCGATCTCCCGCACAAGGGCAAGGCCAAGCCCCACGCCGCCCATCTCCCGGCTGCGGGACTTATCCACCCGGAAAAAGGGCTGGAAGATGCTCTCCCGGCAGTCTGCGGGGATGCCCGGGCCGGTATCCGCAACGCGCAGCACGGCAGTTTGCTTTTCCCGCCGCAGAGTGACGCGCACCGCACCGTCGAGGCGGTTATACTTGATACCGTTTTCCACCAGATTGAACACCAGTCGGTAGATCAGCGCATCACTGCCCACCATGCCCAGTTCCGCGCAGTCCTGCTGCAAGGAGATATTGTTTTTCTGGGCAAGGGGGGTCAGGTCGGTCAAAATTTCCTCCACCAGCGGTGCAAGGGCGATCTGGTCAGTACGGGAGATCGATTGCAGATTGCTCATCTCTAATAAAGTGCGCACAAGGGCGGTCAGGCGATCCAGTTGCTCCCGCAGAGAGCTGACCAGCCCGGCAGTCTCGGCATCCATGGCTGGGTGCTCCTCTGCAAACAGTTCCAGCTTCGTCTGCAAAATAGCCAGCGGGGTGCGCAGCTCGTGGGCTGCGTTGCCCGCAAACTGCCGTTGTAATTCAAAGGACTGTGCCAGGCCATCCAGCATCCGGTTTACCGACCGGCTCAACTGCCCGAATTCCTGCACGGTATCTTCGTCCAGACGGACGGTAGCAATGCTGTCCTGATCGACCCGCTGCGCCTGCTGCGCAAGCTGCTGCAACGGTTTCAGAGCTCTGCCGCTGACAAAATAAGCGATGGCCGCGCTGAGGATGGTGACCACAGCAGTGATGCACCAGCCCTTGCGGCCAAAAACCACCTTTGCATCGTAGACTTCCTGTGAAAAATGCGCCAGCAGGCTGGACATTTCCTCCTGCGGGATCTCGATGGTCAAGGAATCCTCACTGCCGGGCTGATACTGCATCATAAAGCCGTTGAGGGCATCCATGCCGGTTGCACCGGTGCGGTATAAAAGCAGGTTCATGCACACGCAGACACAGGCGATGAGCAGCGCCGTCAGCAGGGTGATGCGCCATTGCAGGGACAACCGTTTCATTGTACCTCTCCTCCGATCTCGTAGCCTTCCCCGATGCGGTTGCGGATGGGGTCGTAGCCCAGCACCGCCCGCAGCTTTTTGCGCAGGGCAGAGATATGTACCCGGATGGAGTTGCTGAAGCTGTCCACGCTTCCGTCCCAGACGTGCTCAATCAGCTCTTCCTGACTGACCGGGCGTCCCTGATGCAGCAGCAGATATTCCAGTACGCCGCTCTCCTTCCGCGTCAGGGCAAGGGTCTGACCATCCACCGTGGCAACGCGGCTGCGGGTGTTGAAGCTGAGCCGCCCGCAGCACAGGCAGACGTCCTGCTGGATGAACTTGCGCCGGGTCAGGCTGCGCACCCGGGCTTCCAATTCTGCAAGGTGGAATGGCTTGGAAAGATAATCGTTCGCCCCGGCATCCAGCCCCTCCACCTTATCTGAAATTTCACTGCGCGCTGATAAGATCAGCACACAGGTCTCAAGGTCGTGCTGCCGTAAGCTGCGCAACACCTGCATCCCGTCCACCTTGGGCAGATTGAGGTCCAGCAGTACAAGGTCGTACCGCTCTGCCGTCAGCGCTTCCAATGCGGCTTCGCCGTCTGCACAGGCGTCCACCTCGTACCCGGACAGCCGCAGCTTCCGGGCAATGTCCTCCCGCAGGGAGTGCTCGTCCTCTACCACCAAAAGGCGCATTTTGTTTTCCACCCTTCCCGTAAAAAATCCATTTCTTGCGTTTTTCTTCATTATAACAGATTATAGCAGACGGTGTTAAGATTCGTGTTAAGATTTTCCTAGGGTGTATCTGAAAAGTCGAAAATTTAGTCTATTTCTACAAGCACAGCTGGATTTTGCGTTAAACAGCCTTGAAATCCACAAAGGATTCCTGCGGCTATTTGCCTTAAATCCCGCTTGTGCTTGCGAAATATTCGTCATTTTCTTTGTTTTCAGATACACCTTAGCAGAAATTTTATCCCGCATGGTGTATACTGATGCCATCAAACAATAGGAGGCTATGATGTTCATGACAAAAAAACAGGCGCAGCTGCTTTTGCTTGCTGCCGGGGTACTGATGCTGCTGTTCGGCGTATGGCGGGGCGAGGCAGACACCGTATTTTCAAAAGCCATCCGGCTGTGTATGGAGTGTGTGGGCATTGGATAAGAAAAAATTAAATCCCCTTGCCCGGTTCCGGGGCTTTATACAGGCCGGAGCGACTCTTTTGACAAATATCCACCTGCCCAACTTTGCTAAAGGAACGCTGTATCAGGGCAATGGAAAATACGTCTGCGTCCCGGGGCTGAACTGCTATTCCTGCCCGGGCGCTGCCGGTGCCTGCCCGGTGGGGGCGTTTCAGGCGGTAGTGAGCTCTTCCAAATTCCGCTTTTCCTACTACATCACCGGCATTCTCATCCTTTTCGGGGTGCTGCTGGGACGGTTCATCTGCGGTTTCCTCTGCCCGTTCGGGTGGTTTCAGGAGCTTTTGCACAAGATTCCCTCTCCCAAGCTTTCCACCAAAAAGCTAAAGCCGCTGCGCTATTTAAAGTATGCGGTGCTGCTGGTCATGGTGGTGCTGCTGCCATTGCTGGCGGTCAACGAGCTGGGCATGGGCGACCCCTTCTTCTGCAAATATCTCTGCCCACAGGGCGTGCTGGAAGGCGCCCTTCCCCTCTCCCTGACCAATGCTGGCATCCGCGCCGCGCTGGGCAAGCTGTTCACATGGAAAGCCTGCATTCTGCTGGCAGTCATTATGGGCAGCGTGGTGTTCTACCGCCCCTTCTGCAAGTGGCTGTGCCCGCTGGGCGCGTTTTATGCGCTGCTGAACAAGGTCTCGCTGTTCCAGATGCGTGTAGACACCCACAAATGCGTCTCCTGCGGCGCCTGCGCAAGGGCCTGTAAGATGGACGTAGACATTACCAAGACCCCCAACCACGCCGAATGTATCCGCTGTGGGATGTGTATGAAAGCCTGCCCCACGGACGCCATCCAGTACAAGTTCGGGCTGGGAGACCAATCAAACACCGAAACAACAAAGGAGTAAAACCATGAAATTCAACCGTGTAACCGCACTTTTGCTCAGCCTTACGCTGGCTTTCAGCCTTGCCGCCTGCGGGCAGGGCGCGTCCTCTGCATCTTCTGCATCCTCTTCTTCTGCCGCTTCCTCTGCGGCAGCGGAAACCAAGACCGAGGAGCAGCTGCTGGCCGAGGAAAACGAGATCCTTTCCGCAAACGATGCCCTGTGGGAGAAGGTGTTCGCTTCCATGGACAAAAACATGACTGAGACCACCCTCAGCACGAACTACGGCGATTTTCTGCGCAGCTCCGTGGAAAAGGCAAAGGACCAATTCTCGGATGAGGAGTACAAGACCCTGACCGCCGATGCAGAAAAAATCCGTGCCATCGAGGAGCAGATTGCCACCCTTACCCTCGCGGACGCGGCCGCTTCCGGCGCTGCCGCACAGGGCACTGCCTTCCCCCAGTTTGAGGGCAGCGATTTAGAGGGCAACCCGGTGGACAACAGTCTGTTTGCGGGCAACGCCTTTACGGTGGTGAACTTCTGGTTCAACGGCTGCAAGCCCTGCGTAGAGGAACTGGACGACCTGAACGCCCTGAACGAGAAGGTCAAGGCACAGGGCGGCGAGGTTGTCGGCATCAACACCGAGACGCTAGACGGCAACCAGCAGGGCATTGATGCCGCCAAAAAACTGCTGGCTGCAACGGGCGCAAGCTACCGCAACATCTACTTTGCCTCCGGCAGCGACGCCGGCAAGTTTGCGCTGAACATCATGGCCTTCCCCACCACCTACGTTTTTGACCGGGACGGCAACGTTGTGGGCCAGCCCCTGCTGGGCGGCATCGACAAGGAAGAAAACCTTGCCGCCCTGCAAAAAAATATTGACGCTGCCCTTGCCAAGGACAACGCCAAATAAGCTATTCTCCCCTGCCACGGAAATCAACTTTTAGAGTTCGTCCCAGAGCAGCCGGATGAGGGGCAATTTCCCGTAAGCTGCTGCTCGTTTGCGCCCTCATCAGTCACCTGCGGTGACAGCTTCCCCCCAACCGGGGGAAGCCTTTAGAGAAAATTTGATTTCTGTAATTCCCTGCCGCCTACGGGCGGCTTTTTTTGTTTGCACCGGGCATTGTCATGCACGCCCGGGCGCCCGGTGGAATAGGCTGTACCGAGCCTTATCTTGATTTCAAGCAAAGGAGAGTTTTTATATGGCTACCGGAATTCTGCGCATCCAGGCCTTTGCGGCCCGTCAGTCCAGCCCTGTCGAGGGTGTGACCGTCACCGTCAGCGGCAACGGCTTTACCGCCACCCGCCTGACCGACGCCGAAGGCAACGCCGACGACATCACCCTTACCACCCCAGCCTGTGCTCTCTCGCTGGACGAGAACAACACCACGCAGCCCCCCTACGCGGTCTGTGACCTCGTGGCCTCCAAACCCGGCTACCGCACCGTCCGCATCCAGGGCGTGCAGGTCTTTCCCGACCAGGTGACGCTGGCCCAGCCTGAGATGATACCCGACACCGAGGAGATGCGGGACACCCCCAACGTCCCCATCGTCATCCCGCCCCACAGCCTCTTCACCGGCGACGGCGGCAGCGGCCCGAACCCGTTCCTCGCCTGTGTTCCGCGGGTGCTGGACCGGGTCATCATCCCCAAGAACATCACCGTCCACCTCGGCAAGCCCGCCGCCTCGGCCCGGAACGTCACCGTCTCGTTCCGCAGCTATATCGCCAACGTGGCGTCCAGTGAGGTGTATCCGACCTGGGCTGACGAAAACAGCCCAGCGGGGCAGCTAAACTGCCTGCCGACTCAGAAATTCCATTCGATCGTGATTTTTTGTTCTCCGGTAAGCAGATCTTTTGGGCTGACGATGACCCGATGGACCAACAGTACAACAAGTTCGCGGGTCAGCTGCGAAACCTGTGCCAGTTCCCGGACACGCTGCATCTGCGTCTGGACTCCACTGGTTTCTTCCTGCGGTTGTTCCAGTTCCGTTTCCAATGCATCGATCCGGGTCTCTGCCTTTTTCACTTCTTCCAGAAAGGTCTGGTTCATTTCAGAAAACTGAACGGCATCGATCAAACCTGACACCTTATCCAGATACAACTCCTGCATGGCCTTCCGCCGCCGGGCTGCTTCGCTCTTCAACCGTTTCAGCTCGTCACGCCTGGCCTGTTCTCGCTGCCGGATGGGGTCATCCTGTTCTGGAAGGGTAACTTTTTCAGGGTCAAAATAGTCTGCCGCATACGCCCGGATACGTTCCAGTACCGCATTCTCCAAGGCGCTCATATCGGTACAGGTCTTGTTGCCGCACACTTCCGGTGCGCGCTGGTGCATCCGGCAGCGAGCATAGCGTCTTTGTGTTCCATCCGCTCTCGGCTGTCGGCCAGTTTGCTCCATGCAGCTGCCACAGCATCCACAAACCACTTTTTTTGCCAGCGGATGGATCGTTCCCTTCTCGCCGCTCCGGGTGCGCTCCTGCATCATCCTCTGGACCGTTTCAAACATTTCCCGCTCAATGATCGCTTCATGGGTATTTTCTACAACGATCCACTGCGATTTTGGAAGCCAAATCGTCTTTTCAGACTTGTAACTTATCTTTTTATGCTTTCCCTGCACCATATTTCCGATATAAAGCTGATCATGCAATATTTGATATACGGTGGGACTGCTCCAAAGAGCCGCATTTGTATTCTTCAATGCACTGCGGTAATGGATGCCATGCAGCTGCTTATAGGCCGTTGGGCTTGGAATTTTTTCGTCATTCAGGATGCGTGCGATCCTGTGTGCGCCGATCCCGTTAAGCGCCATGGAGAAGATCCGCCTTACCACCTCGGCTGCTTCCGGGTCGATGATGAGTTTTCCTTTTGCATTTGGGTCTTTGCAGTATCCATACCGTGCAAAAGAGCCGATGAACAGCCCCTCTTTCCGCTTGTGGTCAAGCACCGAGCGGACATTGGTGGACAGATCTTCCAGATACCACTCGTTGATCAGGCCGTTGATCTGGCGGGATTTTTTGTTCGCGGTATCGTTGGTATCCACATGGTCTACCACCGCAATGAAGCGGACGCCCCACTCCATGAACTTTCCGTGCAGATACTTTTCCACGAGCTCCATGTCGCGGGTGAAACGGGATTGCGTTTTGGCCAGTACCACATCAAACTGATGTTCGCTTGCGGCTTGCAGCATCGAATTGAATGCCGGACGGTTCCGGTCGATGCCGGAATAGTCCTCATCCGAATAGATCTGGTAAATATCAAATCCGTTCTCCAGGGCGTACTGGAGCAGCATCGACTTTTGATTCTGAATGCTCTCCGATTCACCAATTTTATCTTCATCTTCTTTGCTCAGGCGGCAATAAATTGCTGCTTTCATGATCTGCCCCCCTCTTTTTGTACACGAGCATCCATGCGCAGCATAACGCATCCCTCCTTCCAATTCAGGGATGCCAGATCAGGCGCAGGATCTTGGAGGAACGGCATTGAGCAATCCATCGATGATGTATCGCTCAAATTCCTTTTGAAACCATTCTTTGCGCTGTTCGTTGTCGTCCGAACGAAATTTTTCGTGCAGAATAAAAGGAGTTTTTTTCATCGAATCCCCCTTTTCGGTCCACCTGGTCGTGATCTGTGTCACTTCAGTCTATTTCCAGTCAGCGAAATTCAGAACTTGCCAGATTTTTCATGCAAAATATGGCAAGACGTTCAAAATCAACTTGAAACGCTTTTGCCGCAATGGTACAATTATATTGTCATTTTATGGAAACTCGGTGCAAAGCCCCGTGCGGACAGGCCGCAAGCGTCGGAGTTCCTGTGGGATGTGTAAGAATCGCTAAGGCAGCACTGCGCTGCTGCACCTGCGCAGTATTGCTTTCCGAAAATGTGAGAAAGTATATTTATATGATGAAAAAGATCTCCCGCCGCTCGTTTTTGCAGGTCTGCGGCATTACTGCGGCAGCGGCAGCGATGACGGCATCGGCATGAGCGAGGAGTTTCAAAAGACCCTTTTTGACCCCTTTACCCGGGAGGAAAGATCCGGCACCAATAAGGTGCAGGGTACCGGCCTTGGCATGGCCATCACCAAGAGCATCGTAGACCTGATGGGCGGTTCCATCAGCGTGGAGAGCGCCCCCGGCAGGGGTACCCGCTTTGAGGTCGTGCTGGAATTTCCTATTGCTACGGAGTCGGATCATGCGCAGAAGGTGCAGGCTCTGCCGGAGGAAGCAGAAGAAACCTCTCCCCTGTCCGGCATGAAGTTCCTCTGCGCCGAGGATAACGCCATCAACGCCGAAATTCTGGAAATGCTGCTGGAATCCAAGGGCGCAAGCTGCACCATCTGCTCCAACGGTCAGGAGATCGTGGATGCCTTTGCCAGCGTCAAGCCCGGCGAGTACGACATGATTTTGATGGACGTGCAGATGCCGGTGATGGACGGCCTGGAGGCCACCCGCCGCATCCGCAATGGCGAAAATCCGCTGGGCAGGATCATCCCCATCCTTGCCATGACCGCCAACGCCTTCCTTGAGGATATGCAAAAGAGCAAGGAAGCCGGCATGGACGAACATCTCTCCAAACCCGTGGACATTGCAGCACTGGAACAGACCGTAAAACGCTTCCGCGTTACCTCCCCCCATTAAAAAATAGCGAAAAAGCGCGTTTCCGCAGATGAAACACACAAATGATGTAAATGATGTAGAAGAGGGTCAGAACGTGAATACACTTTCCGAGATCGAGGAATATTACAAAGCGCGTGAGCAGCAGCTGTTGAAAAAACTTCATCAACAGGGAGCCGCTCTTGCCGCAGCGGAGCAGGCGCTGAAACAACTGACCGAAAATCAGAAAGTATCGGAGGACGAAACAGCCCGACAGTGCGCTGCACGGGAGCAGGCATTCGAAGAAAAGCTCTATCGGGATCCGCTGACAGGAATTTACAACCGCCGCTATTACGAAGAAGTTGCCCGCAAAACCATCGGCCCGGCGGGTGTCGCACTGATGGATGTGGATGATTTCAAGATCTGCAACGATACCTATGGGCATTACGCCGGAGATATGGCACTGAAAACGGTGGCAAACACCATCCAGTCCTGCATCCGGAAGTCGGACCTGCTCATCCGCTATGGCGGAGACGAATTTCTGCTGGTGTTACCCGGCATTCCGGGAGACTTTTTGCAGACCAAACTGGAACAGATCTGCACCGCCGCGCAGATGGCATCTGTACCCGGCTATTCGCATTTCCGTATCTCGCTGAGCATTGGCGGAACGATACAGTCCCTCGCCGACCCTATGGATAACATCGTTCGCCGGGCGGATCGGCTGATGTATCAGGCAAAGGGCCGCAAGAATGCCGTCATGGTGGAGGTTCCGGGGCATAACCTGGCGGCTTTGGAAAAACTTTTGCAGAACAAGCCACAGATCTTACTTGTGGATGACTCCGCAATGAACCGCATGATACTGACAGAGATCCTGGGAGACAGCTACCACATTCTGGAAGCAGAAAACGGACGGGAATGCATGGAAAAATTGCAGGCAGAAGCCGGAAACATTGCACTGGTGCTGCTGGACATCAATATGCCCGTTATGGACGGCTTTGAAGTGCTGAAATCCATGAATGCCAACCACACCATCGAGGATATCCCGGTCATTATGATCTCCAGCGAGGACTCCGATGCGACGATCCGGCGTTCCTATGAGCTGGGCGCAAGTGATTATGTCAATCGCCCCTTCGATGCTCGTATCGTGTACCGCCGTGTGACCAACACCATCAAGCTGTATGCCAAGCAGCGGCGGCTGGTGCAGATGGTCTCAGAGCAGATCCGCGCCCGTGAAAATAATACGGATACGCTGGTGGGTGTACTGAGTCATATCGTAGAATTCCGCAACGGCGAAAGCGGCGCCCATGTGCGGCACATCCGTATCATCACCGAACTGCTGCTCCGCCGTCTGTTGGAGATCAGCAGCAGATACTCGATCACTGCGGAACAGCAGGATATGATCCCGCTGGCTTCTGCCCTGCACGACATCGGAAAAATCGGCATTGACGAAAAGGTCCTCAACAAGCCCGGCAGGCTGACCCCGGAGGAATTCGAGGTCATGAAGACCCACAGTATGCTGGGAGCCAAGATGCTGCATGATCTGGATAATTTTGCAGAGCAGCCGCTGCTGCAAACGGCCTACGAGATCGCCCGCTGGCATCACGAACGCTGGGATGGGCGCGGCTACCCGGATGAACTGAAGGGCGATGAGATCCCCATCAGCGCACAACTGGTCTCGCTGGCTGATGTGTACGATGCACTGACCAGCGAACGCTGCTACAAAAAAGCCTTCTCCCACGAAAAAGCCGTGCAGATGATCCTGAACGGCGAGTGCGGAGCCTTCAACCCGCTGCTGCTGCAGTGCCTGACGGATATTCAGGCTGACCTGAAAGAAGAATTACAGCAGCACAACTGAGCAATGGATGCAATAAAACAGGAGAACAAAAAGTCCAAATGAAACACAGAATCTCACGCCGTGCATTTCTGCGTGGCTGCACGCTGCTGGCGGCATCTGCTGCCGTCGGCAGTCTGACTTCCTGCGGCGGAACCAACGCGAAGGACAGCAGTCTTCCACAGCTCATTGTGGGAAGTGATACCTATCCGCCCTATATTTATCTGAACAATGACGGCGTCCCCGCCGGGATCGACGTGGAGATTGCCACCGAAGCCTTCCGCCGCATGGGATATGCTGCCCAGTTTGAACCGATCGATTGGGAGCAAAAAACAGCTCTGGTGGAAAGCGGTACCATCGACTGCATCTGGGGCTGCTTTTCCATGGATGGGCGCGAGGAGGTATACCGCTGGGCGGGGCCCTACATGGTGAGCCGTCAGGTGGCTGCGGTGGATGCCGACAGCAGCATCCGGACACTCGGCGACCTTGCCGGAAAGACCATCGCCGTGCAGAGCACCGGCAAGCCGGAGGAGATCTTTCTCAGCGGCTCCGACCCGCGCATCCCGCAGACCGTCGAGGTGTTCAGCACCGAAGACCGCAGCGTGCAGTATGCGATGCTGGCCTGCGGCTATGTGGATGCCATCGCTGCCCATGAGACGGCCATCCTGCAATACATGAAGGACAATTCCGTGGAGTTCCGCATCCTCGAAGAACCGCTGCTGGTCACCGGGCTGGGCATCGCCTTTGCCAAAAACGACAGCCGCGGGCTGGACACCCAGCTGAACGCTGTTCTTGCGCAGATGCGCACAGACGGCACACTGGAGCAGATCCTTGGCAAGTATCTTGAACATGCTTCGCAGTATCTGGAGGTGGACACCATTGGCACGTAAAAACAAAACCATCTCAGATACATGGAGATGGGGGCTCTATCTGGTCATCGGCGTGCTTTTTATGGCCGGCGTCGTTTTTTTCTCAAGTTGGCAGGCACTGCGTGCAACGGAGGCTCGTTTCTGCCAGATCCTTGATTTTGTCAAATCCCAGTCCACCAGCTTTGAAAAGCACAACGATACGATTGTGGCCAAAGCGCTCCGCCGCACGGCGGTATCGGTGCATCAGCTGGCACAGGACCCTGCGCTCGACCTTTCCGACCCGCAGTGCCTGAACAGGCAGGCAGAGCTGCTCTGGCTCACAGGTATTTCAGTTCTGGCCCCGGACGGTACGCTCCTGTGCGAATCCACAACCAACGGCATCGGCTATGCCCGGTTTGGAGAACCGCTCAAGAATGATGCCGTTCTGGACGTCTTCTCTTACCCGCAAAAGACCTATCTGAAGCGGGTCCTGCTGGAGGATGGGTCTGCCGTGGATGTTGCGGCACACCGGGCAGAAAGCAAAGAGGTGATCCTGCTTGCCTACCGCTATACCCCGGCAGAATTTATAGAGGGAACGGCCTTGTCCATCCAGAGCGTACTGGACGGCTACTCGGTTGAGACCAGCGGCACATTGTTCATCGTGCAGAACAATCAGGTCATTGCCTCCAACCGCCCGGAGCTCATCGGGCAGGATGCTGCGGACAGTCCGCCGGTGCGGGAGATCCGCAAAGCCGGGGCTGCCGAAACGCTGACCCATACCCACGATTGGAACGGCTCCGGCTGCTATTTTGGAATGTACTGTCACGGAAGGTCTTTCGATCTCTACGCGTATACGGATGAAAAATCCGTCTTCCGTGAATCGTTTCCGTTGATTTTGATGGCGCTGGCCGGTTACATCCTGCTTGTAATGGTCCTTCGGGTGCTGCGCAGACGCTCCGTGCAGGAGATGGAGCAGCAGAAGAAAGAGCAGGAGAAGAAGTATCAGGCTCAGCTGGAAGAACAGAACCGCAAACTGGAGATCGCACTCCAGCACGAGGGTGCGGCAAACCGTGCCAAGCGGGAGTTCCTGTTCAATATGAGCCACGATATTCGCACCCCCATGAACGCCATCATCGGCTTCACCTCGCTGGCTGCGACCCATATTGATAATAAGGAACAGGTGCTGGACTACCTGAAAAAAATCTCTACCTCCAGCCAGCATCTGCTTTCCCTCATCAATGATGTGCTGGATATGAGCCGCATCGAGAGCGGAAAAGTAAAAATTGAAGAGAAAGCGGTGCATCTGCCGGACCTCGTCCACGATGTGCGCTCCATCATCCAACCCGATGTTTCGGCAAAGCGGCTGTCGCTTTTCATTGATACTATGGACGTAGAGAACGAGGACATCATCACCGACCCGCTGCGGCTGAACCAGATCCTGCTGAACATTTTGTCCAACGCCATCAAGTTCACTCCCACAGGCGGTACGATCAGCATCCGCATCGCCCAGAAGAACGGTGCGCCCAAGGGCCGTGGCTGCTATGAGTTCCGCATCAAGGACAATGGCATTGGTATGAGCGAAGCGTTCCAGAAGCACATCTTTGAGGCGTTCAGCCGGGAGGAAAGCTCCACCGTCAGCGGCATTCAGGGTACCGGCCTGGGTATGTCCATCGCCAAGAACATTGTGGATATGATGGGCGGCACCATTGCGATCGAAAGTGAACCGGGCAAGGGCAGCGAATTCATCGTAGATCTCTGCTTCGCACTCAGCGGACAAAAGGTGGAGCCCAAGCAGCTCCCACAGTTGGAAGGGCTGCGCGCATTGGTAGCAGACGACGATACCGACACCTGCCTGAGCGTCAGCACCATGCTGTCCAAGATCGGGATGCGGCCGGAGTGGACGATCTCCGGCCGGGAAGCGGTGATCCGCACCCGATACGCCATGGAGCAGGGCGACGAATTCAGCGTCTACATCATCGACTGGCTGATTCCCGATATGAACGGCATCGAGGTCGTGCGGCAGATCCGCAAGGTGATCGGGAAAAGCTGCCCTATCATCATTCTGACGGCCTACGATTGGACGGATATTGAAGAGGAAGCCCGCGCTGCCGGAGTGACCGCCTTCTGCGAAAAGCCGCTGTTCCTTTCCGAACTGCGCAGAGTGCTGGCAGAACCGTACGGTGCAGAGCCTGCCTGTAAGCCAGCGCAGCCAGATTCCTCCGAGCTCAGGGGAAAGAAACTTTTGCTGGTGGAGGACAATGCCTTGAACCGCGAGCTCGCGCTGGAGATCCTGAAGGAAGCGGGCTTTGCGGTAGACACTGCTGAGGATGGCGAGATCGCTGTCCAGAAGATGAAGCAGGCGGCCCCCGGGCAGTACGATTTGATCTTAATGGACATCCAGATGCCCAAGATGGACGGTTACGAGGCGACGCGGCAGATCCGCGCCCTGCCGGATGCTGCAAAGGCAGGCATTCCCATCTTTGCAATGACGGCAAACGCCTTTGAAGAAGACCGCCAGAATGCATTGAAGGCCGGTATGGACGGCCACATTGCAAAGCCGCTGGATATTCCGCATCTGCTGCAGGTCCTTGCAGATGTACTGAAATCATAACGGCTGCCAGCCGACAAAAAACAAAAGCACCCGCAGCAGGCTTCGCAGAGGCTCTTGACCTCTGGAAGCGAATGCTGCGGGTGCTTTATTTATTTTCTGTCTGACAGGCGTTTGGCTCACAAAATTTTGCGCAGCTCCTGCACGAGATCGCCGATCACGATGGGCTTGGACAAAAAGCCGTTCATGCCGCTTTCCAATGCGTTGCGGCGATCCTCGTCGAAGGCGTTGGCGGTCATGGCAAGGATGGGGAGCTTTGCCCGGGCAGGGTCATCCAGTGCGCGGATCTTCCGGGTGGCGGTGTAGCCGTCCATCACCGGCATCTGCACATCCATCAGCACCAGATCATAGCTGCCCGGCGCTGCGGTGCTCACCTTTTCCACCGCCACTTCACCGTTTTCCGCCGTATCGACCCGGAAGCCGTACTCGCGCAGGATCTCCTGCGCGATCTCGCGGTTCAGCTCGTTGTCCTCTACCAGCAGGATATGTCTGTCCTTAAAGTCGGCGTTCTTTTCCGGCAGAAGCTCCTGCGACGCATCTGTCAGCTTCTGGCCGAGGGCGCTCATCAGGGTCTCGCGCAGGTCGGATATGAACATGGGCTTGGAGCAGAAGGCGGTCACACCGGCGGCCTTTGCCTCTACCTCAATGTCAGACCAGTCATAGGCCGTCAGGATGATGATGGGGGTATCGTCGTTCAGGCTGCGTATCTGGCGGGTGACCTCGATGCCGTTCATATCCGGCAGCCGCCAGTCGATGATATAGGCGTGGTAGACATCGCTCATCTCGATGGACTGCCGCGCGCGCAGCACCGCTTCCTTGCCGGAAAGGGTCCACTCCGCGCGCATTCCCACCTTGACCAGCATCTTTGTCACGCTGTCGCAGGTGTTGAAATCGTCGTCCACCACCAGAGCCTTCAGGCCTTCCAGCTCGGTGATCTTTTCCACCGGGCGGTGCTCTGCCTGCACCCGCAGCGGCACACGAATGATAAACTCGCTGCCCTTGCCCTGCGCTGTCTGCACCTCGATGGTGCCGCCCATCATATCCACGATGTTTTTGGTGATGGCCATGCCAAGGCCGGTGCCTTGGATACGGCTGACCGTGGAGGTGCGCTCCCGCTCAAACGGCTCAAAGATTTTTTTGGCAAATTCCGGGCTCATGCCGATGCCGTTGTCCTTGATGCGGAACTCGTACTGCCCGCAGCCGCGCACCTGCCCGGCAAGCTGGCGCACTCGCACCGAGACCGTGCCGCCCGCCGGGGTAAATTTGATGGCGTTGGACAGCAGGTTCAGCAGGATCTGGTTCAGCCGGGTCTTATCGCAGTAGACATCCTCGTCGGTCACATCCATCGCATCCATATAAAGCTCCAGCTGTTTTGCGTAGATCTGCCCGCTGACGATGGTTTTCAGATCGTGCAGCACCTCCGAAAGGTTGACTTCCACCTCTTCCAGATGGAGCTTTCCGCTTTCGATGCGGCTCATATCCAGCACATCGTTGATGAGGGAGAGCAGATGGTTGCTGGAAGCAAGGGTCTTGGCCAGATAATCCTTCACCCTCTCCTTGTCGTCGATATTGCTGATCGCCAGAGTGGTAAAGCCGATGATGGCGTTCATGGGGGTGCGGATGTCGTGGGACATATTGGAAAGGAAGGTGCTCTTGGCGCGGTTGGCAGTCTCGGCGGCGGCAACGGCATCCGAAAGCGCCTGATTCACCTGTTTGTCGGCGGTGCGGTCGGACATGACCAGGATGTATTTGGTCCTGCCCTCCACCTCGCTGCCTATGGCGATGTTATGGAACCAGCGGCGCTCTTTGGTTTCCAGATGCTCAAACTCGAGATCCCATTCCCGCTGCTGCCCGCTGAGAAGCCCATCCAGAAAGTTTTTGCCCTGCTCCGGGGCGCCCAGCTTGTCCAGAGCATGGACATCCTGCCGGACTTCTCTCCACGGGATGCCCAGAAGCCGCTCAATGTTCGGGCTGACGTAATCCGTCTGGGAGGTTTTTGCGTCCAGCATCAGAAAAACATCGTCCACGTTCAGCGAGAGCTTCTGGAACAATTCATCCCGGTACCGGATCTCGGTATCCTTCCGGCGCAGGGTGACATGGCTTCTGAGCACAATGAGCAGAATGGCCAGCACCGCAAGACCTGCGGCGATGCCCGCTACGATCTGCGCCGTGCGGAACCACAGTTCGTCCAGATTAGCATTGACGATGCTGACCGGCACAAGCCCCAGCATCGTCCAGCTCTGGACCGCCGTGCCCTCGTAGACCAGATAATAGCTGGTGTCGCCCAGTTTGACCCTCAGGTTTCCGCTGCTGCCCTGTGCAAAGGCATTGGACAGATCCAGGATCTGCGCCTCGGAAAGATCGGAATGGTCGCGCAGCATCGCAATGAAGTTGTAGATCGTTTCCGTGCGGTTTACGGAATTGTCGATGACCACCCGCCCATCCGGGTAGATGACATAGTTGCTGGCATTGCCCTCAAAGGCAGAGCTGTCCAGCAATCTCATCACCGCATCATTATAATAAGAGATGGCAACGGCATCGTAGGCAAAGCCCCGGTAGCTGCCCTGCGTTTCGGGACAGATGAACGCCAGCATCTGGGGCTTGCCGGGCAGCGCCGTGTTCACGACGACATCCTCATCGTGAGCGAGCTTTTCGTCCAGATTGGTCTGCAGGCCAAGATAGCCGGTCTCCCCGGTCACGGTCATGTAGTTGCCGTCATAGGTAAGAAAGTAGAATTCGGCAAACCCAGCCTCCTGCTGTGCCGCCCTGATATACGCCTGTATTTCGGCCTCATCCGAGGCAGTTTCCAGAAAGCCGTTGTACAGATGCAGGTAGCTCACATTTTTGCGCACCAGCTCTTTCAGCATATTATTGGATTTATGCAGCACCTCTTCCAGATGCGAGGTACTTTCCTGATAGATGGTCTGGGACACAAACGAGATGTACCGAACGCTGAAACCCGCTATCAGCAAGACCAGAAGAAGGATGGCGGCAACAGGGAGCCACTTTTGCCGGGGATCGCAGTTTCGTTTGGATTCGTGCTTTTCGTCTTCCATCCCGCTCACCTCAGTGTCATGTAGTTTTCAGGCTCTGCAAGCGCTGCGCCGCCGCCGGAGACATGATCGCGCCATCTGTTTTTTACCCATGTATCTCCGTCCAAAGACCTGCCGCTTTCGCTCGCAAGCAGCGCTTCCATCTGATTTTCCGCTGCCAGACAGGTCACGGTAACGGTGTCGTCGTCCCGGAGCGGCTGTCCGTTCCGGGTGATGCCGGTCAGGGTATAGCTGCCGCCTGCCTCTTTGACCTCCACGGCAATGCCGCTGACCACCGGCAGAGAGCCGCGGTTGAAGGGCACAAACCCGCCCTCGCAGCCCTCCACAAAGGCGCGGACGGTCTCCTTCAGCTCTGCGCCGGTCATGGTGCGCTGGCGGGACATCAGACCGTTGGGCATGATCATGGAAGCGGCCATTTTCTTGTTATAATCTGCCTGCAGCACACTGCCGGTAAAGCTGTTTGCGGTGGCAAGCAGCACATCGGTGCCATAAACGCCTCGCAGCGTGTTCGCCATAACGGAGAAGGAGGCGCTGCCGCCGTTTGCGTGGAAGACATTGGAGCAGCTCTTCCCGGAGGTCAGCACGATCTCGTCATCGGCAGGCGTTTCTTCGGCAAGAAGCCGGGCATTGAACGCACGATAAGCCTGCTGTGCCGTGTACTCGCCCGCGATCATTTTGGAGACAACGTCCTTGGAGACGGCAAAGAAATCGTTGGAGGCGATGCGGATATACATGTGGTTTTCTTCCACCACATCGCGCACATCCTTCATGCACTCGGTCAGGCGCAGGGGGACGTTCTGGCTGTAGCTCAGCAGGTCCTGTCCATCGGAGATAATGCGGCTCTGCGCCTCCTCGGAGAGCATGACGTTCAGCACCTTCATGGCTTTTTCGCGGCGCGCGGTGTCCTGCTCGAGGTCACGGTTCAGAGCGATCTGGAAATACGGGGTGGTCATGATCCACTTTTCGCCGTTCTGGCTGAAGAAGGGCATAAATATCGTGTCGATGCCCTCATCCCGAAACATCTTGACACCGGCAGAGCTGCCAAAGTACATGGCAACTTCTCCGTTCTGGAACATCCCGGTCACATCGTCGTAATTCAACGCAAGATCGTCTGCCGTGAGGTGGGTATCCTGAATGAACTGCGCCATCCGCTCAAACGCCCCCGGCCACACGGTGTCGTCCAGACCCACCCGTGCGGTGCTGGCAGGGTCGCTGTAAGCAGTGCGCCACTTGCGCCCATCAGTCGTGGTAAGCTCGGCAGCGGAAAGCCCCTGCAGCGTTTCCATGCAGGTGTAGTCGTAGGTATAATCGGCGGTAAAGCCGCGGATGCCCACCTTCTCAAACGCCTGACAGGCCGAAACGAAGCTCTCGTAATCGGTGGGCAGAGGAATATCGTACTGCTCAAAAAGGCTGCGGTTGACCACAAAGCCGTGGGCATCGGCGCAGACCGGCAGCCAGTTCACACTGCCGTCCTCGTTTTTGAAGCTGTTGAGGTAGGTGTTGTACACAGCGCCCGCTTCGTTGGTCAAGGCAAGGTTCATCAGGCTGTCCTTCAAGGGAGCCGCATCGTGCAGCGAGAAGCGGCAGCAGGTGATGATATCCGGCAAACCGCCGTTCTCCTCCAAAAACTTGTAAAAATCCAAATCGTTGTTTCCCACGATGAATTCAATATTTACATCCGGCAGCTGGGACTGGATATAGGGCGCATAGGTTTCGTACAGGTTATTCGTCCACAGATACACCTGAATGGTCTGAGCATCCTCCTGCTTTTCCACATTTTCGGCGGTTTTTGTTCCGCAGCCGGTCAGCAGGGAGACCGCCATCACCAGTGCCATAAGCGCGGAAAACAGGCGGTGCAATGTTCTTTTGTTCATTAAATCGTTCCCCTCACAACTCTTGGGCAGCTGCCGTTCTGCACTCCCGAATACCACAAAAAGGCATCGATACAGCATGACAGAACTATAGGATAATTTTACCACCGCCATGATGGATTTTCAATAAAATTTCATATGTTGATTCATAAAAGCAGCGTGTCCGATTTCTTTGCGCCAGTCGATGCAGCTTTTTTTGAACAGTATATATACCAACGTATACAGTATGTAGTGTAACATTATAACAGAAGCATTTCAAGCGTTCATGCTTGTGAATACTGCTTATGTTCTATTATTATCCCTTGACAAAAAGGCAGCTTTGGCCAGTTGGGTTATTTTGCTCCCCGTGGCCCGAGCAGGCCCTGCGGGCCAACATCCACTGCCAGATCTCGCTGGCTCTCAACCGCATCTACACCGAGTGGTACCCCAGCAAGGGCTACAGTTTCAACATCACCAACTCCACCAGCTACGACCAATACTACGTCCATGGCCGGACGGTGTTCGACGTCATGGTGCGGCTGACGGACGACATCTTCAACACCTATATCCGCAAGACCGGCACCGTGAACCCCTACTACGCCGAGTACTGCGACGGAAAATCCGTCACCTGCCCCGGCCTCAAGCAGTGGGGGACGGTCACTCTGGCCAATCAGGGCCGCAATGCACTGAGCATCCTCAAATACTACTATGGCAACAACATCGAGATCATCCGCACCAACAACATCCAGTCCATCCCCCAGAGCTACCCCGGAAGCCCTCTGCGGCAGGGCAGCACCGGAGCGGCGGTGTTCACCCTGCAGCGGCAGCTCAACCGCATCACCAAAGACTACCCCTTCCTCGGCCTGCTGACGGTGGACGGCATCTTCGGCCGCAAGATGACCGAGACGGTCAAAAAGTTCCAGAAGCAGTTCAACCTCACCGCCGACGGCGTGGTGGGCCGCAGCACCTGGTATAAGATCAGCTATATCTATGTCTCGGTGAAGGACCTCGCCGAGCTGACCAGTGAAGGCGAGACATTCAGCGGCACCCTCCCGGACGGCTCATGGAACCTCGGCAGCAGCGTCCTCAAACAGGGCTCCACCGGCAGCGAGGTAGAGCAGCTGCAGTTCTGGCTGAGTACGCTGGCTCAGTATGAGAGCCGCATCCCCTCTGTCACGGTGGACGGCGTCTACGGCAGCGGCACAGCGGCGGCTGTCCGGGCGTTCCAGCGGCTTTACGGCCTGACGGTGGACGGCATCGTGGGCCGCACCACATGGACCGAACTGTACGACCAGTTCCGCAGCATCCAGTCCGACAACGGCACCCCCAACGCCTACCCCGGCACCGCCCTGCGCCAGGGCAGCAGCGGCCAGAACGTCCGGCTGGTGCAGTTCTGGCTGAAGATCGCACGGACGGTCTATTCCAGTCTCAACAACATCACCGTGGACGGCATCTTCGGCTCGTCTACCGCAGCGGCCGTGCGGCGGTTCCAGACCTACTTCGGCCTCACCAGCGACGGCGTCGTGGGCCGGACGACATGGAACAAGCTCTACGAAGTCTACAACGACATCGCCAACCGCCTGCTTTCGCCCAGCCTGCGGCCCGGCGAGTACCCGGGCGTGCTGCGCAATGGCTCCACTGGCACCGCCGTCCGGGAGCTGCAATTCTACCTCTACCTCATGAGCGCCTACCAGAGCAGCATCCCCTCTGTCTCCATTGATGGCCGTTTCGGCGCGGCCACCGAGGCCGCCGTGCGGGCCTACCAGCGGTTCGCCGGGCTGACGGTGGACGGCATCGTGGGCCGGAAGACATGGGATTCGCTCTACGGCAAAGCGTCGGCCCTCCGCTCGTCCGGGCCGGTGGTCACCCTCAAGCGTCTCCCCTACCCCGGCACGCCGCTCACCGTCGGCACCGACAGCAGCGCCGTGCTCTACTACACCCTGCTTTTGCAGCGCATCGCCTACTACTACGACAGTGTAGCGTCCCCCGCGCTTTCCAGACAGTACACACAGGAGACCGCGGACGCCACCGCCAGCGCGCAGGAGCTTCTGGGCCTGCCCGCCACCGGCGTGGCAGACGCCGAAACGTGGACAGCAGTGGAAGCCCTGAGCTTACAGCTGGCGGCCTTCACCCCCAACCCCGACCGGCATCCCGAGCAGGGGCCGGACTACCCGGACCGGGCCATGAAGGAGGGCAGCGCAGGGCCTGACGTCAGCCTCATCGAGGGCTGGCTCAATGGCCGCTCCCAGCTCTACTGCGAGGAGGACTACGTCGCCGACAACGCTGTCTTCGGCCCGGAGGACACCGCCGCTGTGAAGGAGACGCAGCAGCGGGCGGGCCTTGAGCCAAACGGCGTCGTGGACCGGCCCACCTGGGCCGCACTCCGCGCCCAGAGCCATACTGCCTGCGACAACTGCACCGAGGAGGGATGAGAGATGGCACGCCTACTGGTCTATGACGCCTACGAGAACAAAGTCTACACCTATTCGAGCCTGCGCGAGAACGACCCCATGCCCTACAGCACCGGCAGGACTCTGACCGTGCGGGAGTTCCGGGGCAAATCGAACAGCCCGGTGCTCTGGACGACCATCGCGGCAATGGAAGCGTGGAACCTCACCCGCCGCAAATACGGCAGGGGCATCCCGGTGGGATACGCCTTCCGCCGCATCTGGGAGGGAGGCCACGGCACCCGCAGCCAACACTATGCCGGCGTGGCCTTCGACGTGGGTCAGAGTCTCAGCCAGACCCAGCGCACCGCCATCTACAACGCCGCCCGCTCCACCGGGGCGTGGGGCTATGTCGAGCCGCTGAGCCAGACCCCCACATGGGTCCACTTCGACCGGCGCTACGGCACACCCGCCTGCAGAGGCACCACGGCAGGCTACCCCACCCTCCGCCGGGGCAGCCGGGGCTGCTACGTCATGCTCCTCCAGGACGCCCTCTCGACGCTGGGCTACCAGACCGGGAACCGCATCGACGGCATCTTCGGCAGCCGGACGGAAGAAGCTCTCAAGGGCTACCAGCGGCGCACCAGTCTGCGCGTCGACGGCGTCTGCGGCTGCAACAGCTGGAAGAAGATCTCCACCGCCGTGCTGGGCGTGGGACGGACGAAGACGACTATTGACTGAGCTTTTTGCAGACAAAATGGGAGCCCCCGGCACTGCCGGGGGCTCCCATACTTTACTCCTCCACCACAACATCCTCGCTGAGCACCTGTCCGATGGGCTTTGCAATGCACAGATCGGCTTCGGCGTCCGCATTCGTAGGCTGCATATTGATGACCACGAGGTGGTCGCCCCGGAAGTAACGGATGAGCCCCGCCGCCGGGTAGACCACAAGGCTGGTACCGCCGATGATGAGGGTATCAGCGCGGCGGATGGCCGAGACGGCCCCGGACAACACCTGCTCATCCAGCCCCTCTTCGTAGAGGACGACGTCCGGCTTGATGATACCGCCGCATTTGGGGCAGCGCGGCACACCGGTGCTGTTGGCGATGAAGTCCACATCGTAGAACGCGCCGCACTTGACGCAGTAGTTGCGCAGGGTGCTGCCGTGGAGCTCGTACACCGTCTTGGAGCCTGCCGCCTGATGGAGGCCGTCGATGTTCTGGGTGATGACGGCTTTCAGCCTGCCCTCCCGCTCGAGCTTCGCCAGACGCAGATGCGCCGCGTTGGGCTTTGCTCCCTTGACGATGAGCTTATCGCGGTAGAAGCGGTAGAACTCCTCGGGGCGCTCTTCCCAGAAGGTGTGACTCAAGATCGTCTCGGGCGGGTAATCGTATTTCTGATGGTAGAGGCCGTCCACACTGCGGAAGTCCGGGATTCCGCTTTCAGTGGACACGCCCGCACCACCGAAAAAGACGATGTTCTGGCTCTGCGAAATGATTTTTTCCAACTTTTCAACCATATTCAACACCTCTTTTGTATCTATCGACTGAAATCAGTGCAAAATTTTATGGATTCTGCATTTTGTTTTTCACATTTCAACGGTCATTTTCCGCAAACATCTGCCCCAGATGGGCGAAAATATCCTGCGGGAGCATCCCGTATTCGCCTTTTTGGCGGGCGGCACGGTCAGCGGCGGCACCGTGGAGCCAGACCGCACAGGCGGCGGCTTCGCAGGCGGACAGACCGCAGGCCAGCAGGGCTGACATCATACCGGCCAGCACATCGCCGCTCCCGCCCCGGGCAAGACCGGGATTGCCGGTGGGGTTGACGCAGACGCGGCCATCCGGGGCGGCGACCACGGTCCGCGCCCCTTTCAGCACCACCACCGCATTCCACTGAGCGGCATACCGCCGGGCGACGCCCTCCCGGTCGGCCTGAACGGCCTCCACCGAAAGCCCCGTCAGCCGGGACATCTCCCCCGGGTGGGGCGTCAGGATCAGCTCTTTGACCGGGCGCGGCAGTTCCTCACCCGCGTTCATGAGGCTGGCGGCGGCGTTGAGGCCATCGGCATCCAGCACCGCACTGCCCGAAAAGCCGGTGAGCAGCTTCTTCACCAGCGTCCGCGTCTCGGCGGCGCGGGCCGTGCTCTGGGCAAGATAGCCCAGTCCCGGCCCGATGAGCAGGACGGTGGCCTTCTGCCGGAGGATGCGGGGGATGCTCTGGGGAGAGATGCCCCCTTCTGCCCCCGGCTCACAGGGGCAGAGACAGCATTCCGGCAGGCGTGCCGACACCGCCGCCAGCACCGGTTCAACACTGGCCAGCGTGACGATGCCCGCGCCGGTGCGCAGAGCGCCCTCGACGGTCAGCGACGCCGCACCGCGGTAGCAGGCGCTTCCCGCCACAGCCAGCACCGCGCCGAAACTGCCCTTGTTGCTCTCCCTCGGGCGTTTTGGAATGTGTGACCAGACAAATTCAGCCGTAATCTCGGGTGCCATGCTCACGCCTCCCCCTGAATGCAGCGCCTTATCTCTTTTTCCACGTCCTGCACCTCTTCGTGGAACATCCGGGCCGAGACGCGGAGGGCGCCGTGGCCCAAAATGATGACCTGCTCCATGCCGTCGGAGGTCGCCACCCGCACCCGGCGGTTCTTGCCGATCTCGTGGGTGACGCGCTCAATGAACATATCTGCCGTCTCGGCCTCTTTGGTGTAGACGACGTGGATGTTGTGGTACTGCTCGATGCTGCCGGGACTGCCCGGCACACGGTAGGCATCGAACACGAGGATGAGGACGCACTTCTTGAAGCCCTGATAGTTGCAGAGAATGTCCATCAGCCGGTGGCGGGCGGCGTCGAGGCTCTCCCTGGAGAGGGCGCTCAGCTCGTCCCACGCAAAGATGATGTTGTAGCCGTCAACGAGAAGATACTCGTCCTCTGGCGCCTCTTTTTCCTTCACCGGCTTCACCGGGCTGGCGTTCTTTGCGCGGATCACGGTGCGGGAGTCGTAGTCGGAGGCAAGCTTCCGCTTCGGCTCGCCGTATGTACGGGTGAAGATGGCCTGGAGTTCCTTGTCGTCATAGAAGGAAAGGGAAGAACCTCCATTTCCGCGGCTGTCGGAGGAAGAACCAGCAGTGCCATTCGCGGAAGCTCCAGAGTCGATACCGTTACCAGAAGCGGCAGAGCCGCTCGAACCAGGTCCAGCTCCAGAGCCAGAATTTTTACTGCCAGAAAAACCAGAGCCAGCAGCGCTGCCGCCAGCCGCTCCACTCGGAACTTTCCCCGCAGCTACATCCGCTGCCATCGCCTGCAGCCGTTCATTCGCTTCCTTAAGCTCCCGTTCCTGCTGTTCCTTCGCAAGCTGCTTTGCCAGCGGACTCTCCACATGCATATACTGCTTCACCTCATCCCACGGCACCACGAAGCCTGCCCCGTGGGAGCAGAAGACAGATCCGGCAGGGTCCTGGAGATCGGAATCGAAATCGTAGCCGGAGGCCGCGATAACCTCCTCGGCGTTGTGGCACGGTTCGTAGCCGGAAAGACTCAAGGTCAGCCGTCCGCGGCCTTTCGTGTAGGAGATCACGTCGCGCTGGTAATTTCTCATGGTGGAAACCGGGGCGGTTCCCGTAAGAAGAGCCATGGAGCCATCCTGTTCCGGTGAGGAAAATTCACCCTGCATCCGGTCAAGATCCGCCATGGCGCGCCCAAGGTTTTCCGATGGGACTTCCAGACGGAACGCGTAGTAGGGTTCTAAGAGCACACACCCCGCCTCGCAGAGTCCCTGACGGACAGCGCGGTAGGTTGCCTGGCGGAAATCGCCGCCCTCTGTGTGCTTCTGGTGGGCACGCCCGGCAATCAGAGTGATCTTCATATCGGTGATCTCGGAACCGGTGAGGATTCCCCGGAACCGCTTTTCCTCCAGATGTGTCAGGATCAGTCTCTGCCAGTTTTTATCCAGCATATCTTCGCTGCAGCTGGTATCAAAGACGAGTCCGGTTCCCGGCTCACCCGGTTCCATCAAAAGATGGACTTCCGCGTAGTGGCGCAGCGGTTCGAAATGACCGACGCCCTCAACGATCTTAGCGATCGTTTCCTTATATACAATATTTCCTTCGCCAAATTCGATCTCCACGCCGAATCGTTCCTGTACCTGACTTTTCAGGATCTCCATCTGTACATCGCCCATGACCTGTGCCTGGATTTCGCCAAGCGCCTCGTTCCAGACGATATGGAGCTGCGGGTCTTCCTCCTCGAGCATGCGCATGTTTTTGAGCATGGTGTGGGAGTCTGTTCCAAAGGGCAGCAGGATCCGGTAGGTGAGGACAGGCTCTAAAAGCGGGAGAGAACTCTCAGAGGCAGATCCGAAGACCTGCCCCGGTCTTGTATCGGAGATGCCGGTGACAGCGACGATCATTCCTGGTTCCGCTTCCTTCAATGCCTCAAACTTTGAGCCGGAGTAGAGCCGGATCTGGTTGATCTTCTCCTCGGAATCAGGGGACAGCGAATCGCGGATCTTCAAACTTCCGCCCGTGACCTTCAGATGCGTCATCCGGACGCCTGCCTCATCGCGGGAGATCTTGAACACCTTCGCGCCGAAGTCCTTCGTGTAGTCCGGACATGACGCAAACTCCCCGAGGGCGGTCAGAAATTCCCGGACGCCGGAAAGTTTTAACGCAGAGCCGAAAAAGCACGGGAAGAGTTTCCGGTCATGGATGACTTTCCGCACATCGTCTGTCTTTAAAGTACCGTCTGCGAGGTAAGCTTCCAGAAGCACTTCATCGCAGGTGGCGATCTCCTCAGCTGCCTCTTCTGGATCTCTGCAGACCGCCGAAAACGGTTCAGCAGAGACTGAAAATGTCAACACATCCTCATTCCCGATCACCCCGCTGAAGTCCACGACTCCATGATCCAGCCGCTCCTTCAGCGATGCCAGCACCGCATCTCGATCCGTCCCTTTCTGATCCATCTTATTCACAAAGATAAACACCGGGATCCGGTATCGTCTTAAAAGTCTCCAGAGCGTCTCCGTATGTCCCTGCACCCCATCAGCCCCGCTGACGATGAGCACCGCGTAGTCCAGCACCTGCAGTGTCCGCTCCATCTCCGCCGAAAAGTCCACATGACCCGGCGTGTCGAGGAGCGTCACGGAAGCATCGCCTAACGGAAAGACCGCCTGTTTCGAAAAGATCGTGATGCCGCGGGCGCGCTCCAGTGCAAACGTATCGAGAAACGCGTCCCGGTTGTCTACGCGCCCCATTTTCTTTAATTTTCCTGTCTCATATAAAATTGCCTCGGACATGGTCGTCTTTCCAGCGTCGACATGCGCGAGGATACCGATAACAAATCGTTTCATATACAATAAGGTCTGCTTTCTGTAATATAGATATAATAAGTGACCTGCCGCCTGAAAGAAAATAAAAGGCGGCAGCGTAAACATAGTATATCAGAAAACAGAATCCCATGCAACGAGGCACCGGCACAGGATTCACCAGGATCAGCATGATTTGCGTAAATGGACAGGTCTGTCGGGCTGGTCACTGCCCCAAAATCATAGAAAACACCCGGAAAACTGCACAGAAATCCCGCAAACAGGCACTTTTCCCAGCAAACCCCTTGATTTTTCAGATGTTCTATGCTATGATTTTGATGATAACATAAGTAACCGGTCAAAAGAGTGGACGAAAAAGTCCACTCTTTCGTTTTGCATAACCGGAATATTCCGGCAGAAAGGCGGTGGAAACCCATGGCAAGAAGAGATGAATATGAATCCAGGGTCGAGAAATTTTTAATTCCGATCATGGAAGAGAATAATTTTGAACTGGTGGACGTGGAGTACGTGAAGGAAGCGGGTACCTGGTACCTGAGAGCCTATATCGACAAAGAGGGCGGCTTTACAGTGGATGACTGTGAGATGGTATCGAGACGCTTAAGCGACTGGCTCGATAAAGAAGACTTTATCGATGACAGCTATATCCTGGAAGTAAGCTCCCCGGGACTCGGCAGACCGTTAAAGAAAGAGAAGGACTTTAAGAGAAGTCTCGGCGAAGCAGTCGATATCAAGCTGTACCGCGCCATCGAGAGACAGAAAGATTTCTCCGGAATTCTCACGGCATATGACGCGGACACCGTAACGATCCGCTACGAGGACGGTTCCGAGAGCACATTTAATAGAAAAGACATTGCCTTAATCCGTCTGGCATTCGATTTTTAATAAGGAGGATAAAAAATGAACAAGGAACTGATGGAATCGATGAATATACTCGAAAAAGAGTACAACATCAGTAAGGACACATTGCTGGAGGCAATTGAGAATTCACTTCTCACAGCCTGCAAGAACCATTTCGGCAAAGCTGACAATGTGAAAGTCATCATTGATCCGGATGGCTGCGACTATTCTGTATATATGGAAAAAGAGGTCGTTGAGACTGTGGAGGACCCGATCACACAGATCAGCCTCGCTGACGCAAGAATGATCGCTCCGAGACATGTCCTTGGTGATATCGTCCAGATCCCCATTGATTCCCATGATTTCGGCAGAATCGCGACGCAGAACGCGAAGAACGTGATCTTACAGAAGATCCGCGAGGAGAGCCGTAAGTCCCAGTTGAGCGAGTGGCAGTGCAAGGAGAAAGAGGTCGTTACGGGTATTGTCCAGCGTTATATCGGCCGCAATGTCAGCGTAGATCTCGGAAAGATCGATGCGATCCTTCCGGAAGCTGAGCAGGTAAAGGGCGAAGTATTCCAGAGAACTGAGCGCATCAAGGTTTATATCCTGGAAGTTAAGGACAGCCCGAAGGGACCGAGAATCTCCGTATCCAGAACGCATCCGGACCTCGTAAGACGTCTGTTTGAGGCTGAGATCGCAGAGGTCCGCGACGGTACCGTTGAGATTCGCGCCATCGCCCGTGAGGCAGGTTCCAGAACAAAGATCGCTGTAAGCTCCACAGACCCGAACGTTGATCCGGTAGGTGCATGTGTAGGTTTAAACGGCGCGAGAGTCAACGCGATCGTCAACGAGCTCCGCGGTGAGAAGATCGATATCATCAACTGGGACGACAACCCGGCGTTCTTAATTGAAAACGCGTTGAGTCCGGCGAAGGTCATCTCCGTCGTTGCGGATGAGGACGAGAAAGAGGCACAGGTCATCGTTCCGGACTACCAGTTATCCTTAGCGATCGGTAAAGAAGGACAGAATGCAAGACTTGCCGCAAGACTTACCACCTACAAGATCGATATCAAGAGTGAGACACAGGCGAGAGAGCTTGGCCTCTTCGACGATATGGATTTCGGCGAGGAAGGCTTTGAGGGCGAGTACGAGAAAGATGTAGAGCCGGCAGAGGACGAAGCTCCGGCAGAGGAAACTTCCGAAGCACAGGCTGAGACAGAAGAATAGGAGAGAAGGGAACGACCACAGTGAGTACAGTAAAGAAGGTTCCGCAGAGACAGTGCATTGGCTGCGGTGAAATGAAAAACAAGCGGGAGCTGATCCGTGTCTTAAAAGGTACTGACGACGTGATTTCCATTGACGCGACCGGAAGAAAAAACGGACGCGGCGCATATATCTGCCCATCCATGGCATGCTTTGAAAAGGCAGTGAAGAGCCGGGGACTGGAACGCTCCTTTAAAATGGCAATTCCAAAAGAGGTTTACGAAAGTCTGAAAAAGGAGATGGAACAGATCGATGAACAGAAATAAGGTCCTGGGCCTGCTGGGCCTGGCGGAGAAAGCCGGCAAGGTAAGAAGTGGCGAGTTCTCCACAGAGAAGGCGGTAAAGTCCGGAAAAGCCGGACTGGTGATCGTATCGGAAGAATCTTCGGACAACACAAAGAAAATGTTCCGGAACATGTGTACTTACTATAAAGTCCCGTACTTTGAGTTCGGAAGCAAGGAAGAGCTCGGACACATCCTGGGAAAGCAGATGAGAGCGTCCCTGGCCGTGATCGACGAGAATTTTTCCAATGCGTTGTTGAAGCATTTTACTGCAAAAGCGTAGTCCTGCGGACATGAGGAGCGCATGCCTGCATGCGGCGGGTCATGTACATTGGCGATGGTTTGCAGGGACTATTTTGGAGGTGGCGAGCGTGAGTGAGTTTGAAAAGGATTTAGGAAAGAAAAAAGAGGGAACAGATACATTGAATCAGAATCAGGAGAATTCCACAAAGCCGGCAGTTCCGGCTGAAGGAGAAAATAATGCGCCGGCAGCACCGGCAAAGAAGCGTATTGCGGCAGTTTACCGTCCGCAGAACAGCACACAGAAACGTCCGGCAGGAAACCGCCAGCAGGGCGGTCAGAGACCGGCAAGACCGAACAACGGTTCCGGCATGCAGGTGAGACCAACGACAAACAGCGCGCCGGCAGAACCGGCAAAGGCAGCTGAGACTTCAGCAGCACCGGCACCGGAGAAAAAGGCGGAGACAGTTAAGACAGAGGCACCGGCACAGGATCTTCGTGAGAATGTCCGTCCGCTTCCGAACCAGAGCCGTCCGGAAGGACGCCAGGGCTTCCAGTCCAGAGAGAGCCGTCCGTTCCCGGGACGCGACGGAAACCGTGAGAGCGGAAGAGATAACCGCCAGGGCGGCTATCAGGGCAACCGAGACGGAAACCGCCAAGGTGGTTATCAGGGTAACAGAGATAACAATCGCCAGGGCGGCTACCAGGGCAACAGAGACGGAAACCGCCAGGGTGGCTACCAGGGCAACCGTGACAACAATCGTCAGGGCGGTTACCAGGGCAGAAACGACAACCGTCAGGGCGGAAACAGAAGCGGCATGGGCATTCCGAAGCCGTCCTTCGATACACCGCTTGCACAGAAGCAGCAGAACACAAAGCAGAGCAAGAACGCTTACAAGAAAGAGCATGACGCAAAGAAAGACCGCGATATCGAGATGAAAGGCAAGGCAGGAAAGGGCCAGAAGGGCGTAAAAGCTCCGGTTATGCCGCCGCAGCCGAAGAAGGAGGAGGCGAAGGTCGAGGAGATCAAGACCATCGTAATCCCGGAGGTTATCACGATCAAAGAACTCGCGGACAAGATGAAATTACAGCCGTCCGCAATCGTTAAGAAGCTCTTCTTACAGGGCACCATCGTTACGATCAACCAGGAGATCGACTTCGAGAAAGCCGAAGAGATCGCTATGGAGTATGATGTTCTCTGCGAGAAGGAGAAGAAGGTCAACGTCATCGAGGAACTCTTAAAAGAGGAAGAAGAGGACGAGAAGGACATGGTTCCGAGACCGCCGGTCATCTGCGTAATGGGTCATGTTGACCACGGTAAAACTTCCCTTCTTGACGCGATCCGCCAGACAAACGTAACCTCCAGAGAGGCAGGCGGTATCACACAGCACATCGGTGCCTATGTTGTTGAATACAACGGACAGAAGATCACATTCCTCGATACACCGGGTCATGAGGCGTTCACGGCAATGCGTATGCGTGGTGCCCAGGCAACAGATATCGCGATCCTCGTTGTCGCAGCGGACGACGGTGTTATGCCGCAGACCGTTGAGGCCATCAACCACGCGAAGGCAGCAGGCGTTGAGATCATCGTTGCTGTCAACAAGATCGATAAGCCGAGCGCAAACGTAGAGAGAGTAAAACAGGAGTTATCCGAGTATGAGCTGATTCCTGAGGACTGGGGCGGAAGCACCGTATTCGTACCGGTTTCCGCACATACAAAAGAGGGAATCCCGGAACTTCTCGAGATGATCCTCTTAACAGCAGAGGTAAAAGAGTTAAAGGCAAACCCGAACCGCCGCGCAAGAGGTCTCGTGATCGAGGCGCAGCTTGATAAGGGAAGAGGACCGGTGGCAACGGTACTTGTACAGAAAGGTACCTTAAAGGTCGGTGACGCTATCGCCGCTGGCTGCTGCTACGGTAAAGTCCGCGCCATGATGGACGATAAGGGCAACCGTGTCAAAGAGGCTGGTCCGTCCACTCCGGTTGAGATCCTCGGTCTCAACGATGTTCCGAACGCAGGTGAGGTATTCATCGCGCACCAGAACGAGAAAGAGGCTAGAAGCTTCGCAGAGACATTCATCGCAGAGAGCAAGAATAAGCTTATCGAAGATACAAAGGCAAAACTCTCCTTAGATGACCTGTTCTCACAGATCAAGGCCGGAAATGTCAAGGAACTTCCGATCATCGTAAAAGCCGATGTACAGGGCTCCGTAGAGGCTGTAAAACAGAGTCTCGTAAAACTTTCCAACGAGGAAGTTGTTGTCAAAGTCATCCACGGCGGCGTTGGCGCGATTAACGAGTCTGACGTTACACTTGCATCCGCTTCCAATGCGATCATTATCGGTTTCAACGTTCGTCCGGACGCTCAGGCGAAATCCATCGCGGACCGTGAGAAAGTCGACATGCGTCTGTACCGCGTCATCTATCAGGCGATCGAGGATGTAGAGGCTGCCATGAAGGGTATGCTGGATCCGGTATACGAGGAGCAGGTAACCGGTCATGCGGTTGTCCGCCAGACATTCAAGGCATCCGGAGTCGGCACCATCGCCGGTTCCTATGTGCTTGACGGTAAGATCACCCGCGGAAGCAAGGCCCGCATCACGAGAGACGGAGAGCAGATCTTCGAGGGACCGCTTGCATCCTTAAAGCGTTTCAAGGACGACGTGAAGGAAGTCAACGCAGGTTACGAGTGCGGTCTTGTATTCGAGGGCTTCAACGATCTTCAGGAAGACGATATGATCGAAGTTTATATCATGGTAGAGGTGCCGAGATAGTTGTCTGTCAGGTCTGTGCATAGCCGCGGAGAGTTTCGTTTCGCGGCTATGTCCGGGATAGTCGTAAAAAAAGAGGTAATATCATGAGAAAAAACAGTGTAAAAAATATCCGGATCAACGGCGAAGTCCAGAAAGCCCTGAGTGAAATTATCCGCTCTGAGCTCAAGGATCCGCGCGTTCATCCGATGACAAGCGTGGTCCAGGTCTCGGTCACACCGGACCTTAAGATCTGCAAGGCCTACATCAGCGTCCTTGCGGATGAGGAGCAGGCGAAAGATACGATCCGCGGCTTAAAGAGCGCGGAGGGCTTTATCAGAACCCAGCTGGCAAAAAAAGTAAATCTTCGGAACACTCCGCAGATATTCTTTGTGCTGGACCAGTCTATCGAGTACGGCGTCCGCATGTCCAAGCTCATCGATGAGGTGACAAAGGATATGCCGGAGGAGCAGGAAGACGACGGAACTGAGAGCGAAAATTAAACGAAAGAACCGGTCTGCGTGGAAAATATGCGGACAGGAGCGTACTGAAATCATATAGAGGAATCCGGTCGGACACGCGTAACGCGGATTCTGCCGGATTTTTCTGTTTTTTATATTACAATACACATTAAGGGAGGCGGAACTTTTGGGAATTCTTGATGAGATGCTGGAAGGAAAGAAGAGCATTGTGATCCTGGGCCATGTAAATCCTGACGGGGACTGTATCGGTTCCTGTCTGGGACTCTATAATTATCTGAAGGAAAATTATGAGGGGCTTGAGGTCTCGGTGTATCTGGAGAAAATGGGAGTGAAATTTTCCTTTCTTTCCGGTTTTGAGGATGTACACACAGAATACGACGACACAAAAACATTTGACCTTTGCATCACATCGGATGCCAGCGACGTTCCACGCCTGGGCGTCTTCGCCCCGTACCGGGAGACAGCAAAAGATACATTCTGCGTTGACCACCACATCACGAACAAGGGAATGTGCAGGGTCAACGTGATCGAGAGCTGGGCAAGCTCCGCAAGTGAGGTGGTGTTCCGCCTTCTCGATAAGGGAAAGATCAGCAAAGCGGTCGCAGAGTGCCTGTACACGGGGATCGCCCATGACACCGGTATCTTCAAGTTCTCAAACACATCGAGACAGACCATGGAGATCGCCGGGTTTTTAATGGAAAAGGGCATCGATTTCCCAAAGATCATCGACGACAGCTTTTTTGCGAAGACATATGGTCAGGCGAAGATTCACGGCCGGGCTGTTCTCGAAAGTGTCCGGATTCTGGATAACCGTTGTGTATACACGGTTGTCACGACGGATGAGTTAAGGGAATATGGCTGCACCGTAAAGGCCACGGACGGAATCGTGGACCAGCTTCGGATCATTGAAGGCATCGAGATCGCGTTTCTGCTCTACCAGACGGGAAATCCTGACGAGTACAAGGTGAGCCTCAGAACGAACTCCGCAGTGGATGTGAGCCGGATCGCCCTGAGCTTCGGCGGCGGCGGACATGTGAAGGCCGCAGGCTGCACGATGACGGGGGAGCCGCAGGAGATCGTGGAGAAGATCAGCGGAAAGATTCGCGAGCAGTGGGAAGAGCTCAAGTAACGAACACCGGAGGAAAGAATGTACGACGGAATTATTAACGTATATAAAGAAAAAGGATTCACCTCCCACGATGTCGTGGCGAAAATGCGGGGGATCCTGGGTCAGAGAAAGATCGGTCATACGGGGACGCTGGATCCGGAAGCGGAAGGTGTTCTTCCGGTGTGCGCAGGAAAAGGCACGAAGCTCTGCGATATGCTGACCGATCACGACAAGACATACAGGGCTGTTCTTCTTCTTGGAACCGAGACGGACACAGAGGATACGACGGGTACGGTGCTGGAGGCGAAAGATACATCGGGCCTCACAGAAGACGAAGTGCAGGATGTGGTCCTCTCCTTTATCGGGGATTACGCCCAAGTTCCGCCAATGTACTCGGCACTCAAGGTCGATGGAAAGAAGCTCTATGAGCTTGCGCGAGAGGGAAAGACTGTGGAGCGGAAAGCGCGCCCGGTTAAGATCTTCGATATCCAGATCGAGAAGATGGAGCTCCCGGAGGTCACGATGACCGTGTCCTGCTCAAAGGGAACTTATATCCGCACCCTGTGCCATGATATCGGCGCGAAGCTTTCCGTCGGCGGCTGCATGAAGGAGCTTCTTCGGACAAAGGTGGGCCGGTTTGAGCTCTCAGAGAGCCTGACACTGGACGAACTTCAGAAGTTAAAAGAGGAAGACCGGCTGGCGGAGGCCGTACTTCCGGTGGAGGAAGTCTTCAAGGAGCTTCCGGAGATCCTCTCGGATACGGAGGAGCTCGATAAGCTCTTAAAGAATGGAAATCCGTTCCGCAGCCGCGCAGTAAAAGATGTAAAGGGCGGGGACATGTTCCGCGTTTATCATTCGGATGGAACCTTTATCGGGGTGTTTAAGTACGACGAAGAGAAACACATGTACTATCCGGAAAAAATCTTTCTGGGAGGAAATTGACATGCAGTACATCGCGGAAACCAGAGAGTTTCAGATCAAAGAGAAAACAGTCGTCAGCATCGGTAAATTTGACGGCCTCCACAGGGGACACCAGAAGCTGATGCATGAGATGTTAAAATGGAAGGAACAAGGCTTTAAGATCGCCGTGTTCACCTTCGCGACGCCTCCGGGAACCCTGGTAAAGGGAAAGATGCAGACCATGATCATGACGAACCCGGAGCGTGAGATGCTTTTGGAGAGAGCCGGTGTGGACTACATCGTGGAATACCCATTTGATGAGGAAGTATGCCATATGGCACCGGAGAAGTTCGTCTCCGACATCCTGGTGGGACACATGAACGCCGGGGTCATCGTTTCCGGTCCGGACTGCCACTTTGGATACAAGGCAGCCGGGGACTGCGCGATGCTGGAGCGCCTGTCGTCTGAGTACGGATACCGCTATTTTGTTGTTGACAAGGAGCGGGACGAGGAAGGAAAGATCATCAGCAGCACCTACATTCGTGAGATGCTGGCGGACGGAAATATCATAAAGGCAAACAAGCTTTTGGGGTATTATTACTTTGTCACCGGAACGGTGCAGCATGGAAACGCCATCGGACACACAAAATTATATCCGACGGCGAACCTGATCCCGCCGGCGGTGAAACACCTGCCGAAGTTCGGCGTCTATGTGACGAGGGTGACCGTGGACGGAAAAACTTACGGTGGACTGACAAATGTGGGGGCAAAACCTACGATCTCCGGGGAAAATCCTGTGGGAGTGGAGACTTATCTCTATAATTTTGAGGGAGATCTCTACGGAAAAGACATGAAAGTGGAGCTTCTCGATTTTGTGAGACCGGAGATGAAGTTTGAGTCCATCGACGCGCTGAAGGCGCAGCTGGACCATGATATCAAGGAGTGCCAGAGACGGTATCTGGAGTTTGCGTAAATATTCATAAATTTCAGAAAAGTATCATAAAAAAGAACATCATCCGTTTCCCGCAAAAGGATGGGAGACGGGCGTATCTAAAAAGAGAAGGTAACTGTCTGGAAAAGCTTTGCCCATGCAGTGCGGATCTGACGGACAGTTATACATGGAGAAGGAAGAATTGGAGTTAGAAAATAAGCCGGAAGGCGTGGGAAAAGAAAAGCAGGCGCCGGAACAGAAGCCGGCGATGACATATGCGGAATTTAAGGCCCAGAAAGGGAGAAAACGGGGGAAAAACCGTGGGACCGGAATGAATAAGGACCTGGCGGTAAAGATCGCGGCTGTGTGCGGCGGCGTGGTCGTTCTCGTTGGTGCCGTTGGCGGCGGCCTCTACTGGCATGAATCCTCAAAATACAAGACATGTTTTCTGCCCGGAACCATCGTTGACGGCATGGATGTGACGGGAAAGACGGCATCGGAAGTGGAAGACGCCATCATGGAGCAGTTAAAGGGATATACGCTGACCATCAATGGGCGCGAGGATCTCTCTGAGTCCATCACCGGGGAGAGCGTGGGACTTTACGCGGAGTTTGATGATACGTTAGATAAGGCCATCGCCTCCCAGAAGCCGATGGACTGGGGAAAATACCGGTTTGGAAAAGCGGTGAATGAGGTAAATACGGATGCCCTGCTCCGCTACAGCGACGATATGCTGAATGAGGCATTAGAAGGTCTCTCCTGCATGGACGAGGAAAATATGAGAGAGCCGGAGGACGCGAAGATCTCTGATTATGATTCCGCAACAGGCTCTTACTCGATCATAAAAGAGGATGAGGGAACGGAGCTCCAGGAGGACAAGGTGAAAGAGGCGGTCGCCACTGCGATCATGTCCCTGGCGGAGAGCGTGGACCTCGAGGAGCAGGGATGTTATCTGGCTCCTTCGGTGACCTCCGAGGACGAGGCACTTAAGACGGCCTGCGAGACCATGAACAAGTATGTGGGGGCGAAGATCACATATAAGTTTGGAGATAAAGCGGAGACGCTGAACGGAAATGAGATCCATAACTGGCTCACGGTCAACGGGACGAGCGTCAGTGTCAGCGAGTCGAAGGCGGCGGAGTATGTCAAGAACCTGGCATCCACCTGTAACACCGCGTATAAGCCGAAGACATTGAAGACATCCTACGGAAAGACGGTGACCATTACCACCGGAAATTACGGATGGAAGATCGACCAGGCGAAGGAGACGGCAGCTCTCGTGAGCCTCATCAAAAATGGGGAGCAGACATCCAGAGAGCCGGAATATTCCCAGAAGGCCGCGAGCCATTCGGGAAATGATTATGGAAATACATACGTGGAAATCAACCTGACGGCGCAGCATCTTTACTTCTATGCGAATGGAAAGCTTCTTGTGGAGTCGGATTTCGTGTCCGGAAATGCTGCGAAGGGCTGGAGCACCCCGGCGGGTGCTTATTCCATCACGTATAAGCAGAGAAATGCGACCCTGAAAGGCCAGGGATACGCGACTCCTGTTTCCTACTGGATGCCGTTTAACGGCGGAATCGGTCTGCATGACGCGAATTGGAGAAAGACATTTGGCGGAACGATCTACAAGAAGGGCGGATCCCACGGCTGCGTCAACCTGCCGCCGGCAGTGGCGAAGACCATCTACGAGAACATCTCCGCGGGAGATCCGGTCCTGTGCTACCATTTAGACGGCACGGAGAGCTCCAAGACCAGCGGAACGAAGAAGGACGGAACGGCGGAGACAACGGCAGCTACGACGGCAGTGCCG
>ENA-ORMJ01000318-ORMJ01000318.1-human-gut-metagenome-genome-assembly--contig:-NODE-318-length-37638-cov-74.507996_pt1 | contig 37638 bp, 32 predicted proteins | sample MGYA00242100_ERZ508989 | MGnify/ENA primary metagenome ERZ508989 (study PRJEB26280, sample SAMEA2531403) | human gut metagenome | biome: human gut; feature: human-associated habitat; material: faeces...
TTATTATCGTGAAATATAAACATTTTAAACAGGCCTTACTTTTTAAAGTGGGCTCAGTAGTTAGATAAAAACTTAAAATTTCTTTATTTTTGTGATTGTAACAAAAATGTAACACGTAGATTTGTATAAATTACATTTTTTTATAGTACCTTTGCAGCCGCTTAATAAAGATGAGTATATACTAATTAACATTTTAAGATACATTATGCAGAAAAAAACTTACATGAAGCCTCTTGTTAGCTTATATGCTATAGAGGCATTGACCATTTTTGCTGGCAGTCCAGGCCAACCCAGTACCCCCCCATCTGTACAATCCCCTGGTTTTCAAGTCGAAGGAGGCGTAACAAGCGGAGATGACGAAGACGTTTGGGAATAGGCATGAGAACAATTAGAAATTAACCACAGGAACACAAATTGAAAACGGATTAGAACATGAAAAAGTTTTTGTATTCAGTATTTATGTTGGCTGCTGTAGTTCTCGCAGCCTGTAGCAACGACGACAATGGCGATATACAGCCAAAGAGAGGAATGACCCTCAATGCTTCTGTTGAAGATCTAAGCTCGCGTGCCACTATGACAGATGAAAGCGGCACATGGAAGTTTGCATTTGCCGCGAACGACAAGGTAAGTGTAAGCAATAACAAAATATCAAATTACTATACTTTCACAAATAATGGCAGCCAGTTTACCAGTACTGATGCCATGGTTACTACTGAGGATGCCGACTGGTATGCTTACTTCCCAGGTAATGAAGTGTACCTGACAAACCAGACAGGTAATTTTGCCGATGTGGCAAACAAGTTTGCTGTTGCTGGAGGAACAGCCCTGGCTACAACGGGCGAAAAAGGTCTTTCGATTACTCTGAAGCCCAAGGTGTCTGTGCTGCGCATCGTTAAGGTGGACAACTACGGCCCGTGCGACATCTATCTGAAGACTGCTGACGGCAAGTATGTGTCGGGGCTGAAGGCTAAGAAGAATGAGGCTGGCTATGAAGTCGAGAAAAGCGACACTAAGGTTTCGGTATTCCAAAAAGCAAGCAATGGCAATGCGGGAATATATTATGTTATTGTTCCTGCTGGAGTGAAGATTTCTGTTTGGAATGATGATAGATGTTTCAAGACCACAAAAGATACAGGCCTCAAAGCAGGCAAATACTATACGCTTACTACTGGTCCAACAACTGGTACAGAAACAGCTACTTTGAAGGATGGTACAACTGAGAACGTAGACTGGGTGCAGTTGTGGATCGGAGGTCCAAGATTTGCAGTGAAGAATGTTGCTGAACCGATGACATGGTATGATGCAACAAAAAAAGGTGACGACTTCGCATGGGGCAGCAATTGGTATGTACCATCAGAAGAGGACCTCAAAATAATGCACGAGTTATTGTTAAAAGTTCAAAGTAAACCAACTGAACGAAAAGTATCAATAACAGGATATCCTACTCTGGAACTCATCACAAATACTAAACTGGAGGAAAATATAGTCAAAATTACTGGTTTTCAACCAGGATATGATAAAAACTCAATAAATCTATATAATAAGATTGTTGCTGGATTGAATACATATAGATTATGGACTGCTACAGAGAAAGGTGGATATGGCGTTGATTTACAGATTCTTGAACAAGATAATTATTTTTGTGGTGGAGGATTTGGTTATCAGACAACTAAAAACCAATTAATACTTACTCGTCCTATCCTTACAGCAAAAACCATCTTATGGAGTGATCAGAATATTACGAACAACAAATAATAAATTTCCTCACTTAACCCCTGTCAACGCAAGCTTATGTCTTGCCTTGACAGGGGTTATTTATTAGGGCGTCCTGTTCGTTGTACCAATTTTAGCTCACTTTCCTAAGCGTTTTGGTTCGTTCAGTAACCCAGCTTTAGGACAAATAAGTCAACGTGAATTATAAATAAGTAATAACTGAGTCAACTCGTATTATCAATAAAACTTAAAGTGGTCAACTAAAATCGTTAAACCACAGTGCTCGGTTGACCAATAGAAAAGCCTCGAAATATGAAAGCGGCTTCGATGGTCAATGAAGCCTATTTCGTAGAGCAATGAAAGCGGCTTCGTAAGCAGTTGAAGCCTATTGCATCTTCTTGTATAAGATGTAGGAATTGTTCCATAACTTCTCTTAATTTCCCCCAACTTTTCTTAATTTCCCCAACATATCTTCACTCCCCGTATGCGAAAGTTGCATTATATGATAGTAATTTAGTATATTTGTGTGCTATTATTAAAAACTAATCGACTACAAGGATGAAAATCAACAAGAACTTTTGGCTCATGCTGCTCATGGCAGGCTGGGCTATGATGAGCAGTACGGCAGCACAGGCTTCCGTGCGAGATACGATAGATATCAACTGGGGATGGCAGTTCCATCGCGGCGATATAAAAGGTATCAGCCTGCCTTCTGACAACATACAGAACACCCATCTCTTGGATGAAGCTATGCAGGGATGCGAGGTCGTCAACCTGCCTCATGACTTCCAACTCTATCAGCCCTGGGTGGCACCTGGCGCAGACGAACGTGCCAACAGCAAGGATGCTGCCAATAATGTGAAAAGCCGACTCAGTGCAAGAGGATTCAAGGAGATGGGCATTGGCTGGTATCGATACGAACTGACACCCCAGGAAGAATGGAAGGGAAGACGGGTGATGCTCGACTTCGGAGGCATGATGCTTGTGGGCGATGTCTATGTGAACGGACAGCATGTGGCGGCCACCGACTATGGCTATTTAGGGTTTGATATCGACGTGAGCCCGTTGCTCCGTTATGGCGAGAAGAACGAGATAGCAGTGAGGACAGATACGCGTGCTGCCAATAACTCGCGATGGTATACGGGTGGCGGACTCATCCGTGATGTTCGTCTTATCATCACCAACGACCAACTCTATTTCCCTCGCCATCCACTCTATATCACTACTCGCAACAACCGCGAGGTGAACATCAAGGTAGAGATCGTGAACCGCCAGAAGAAACAGAAAGGAGAGAATTTAGGCGCGATGCCCATAGAGGTGAAAATCCTCGACATGACAGGCAGAGTAGTGGCGCAGCAGAAAACCGACATGCCTTTCAATGCCAAGTGGCGCGACCGCGAATATGAACTGCCAGCCATCACGCTGGAGGATGCCCAGCTATGGTCGTGCGACCATCCTTATCTCTATACTGCCGAGGTGACGCTCTACGACAAGGAAGGAAGAGTGGCTGACAAAACACGTGAGCACTTCGGCATGCGTACCATAGAACTGTCGCCCCAGCCCGGACTCCTGCTCAACGGACAGAAAGTGTTGCTCAAGGGTTATGCCAATCATCACACCTTGGGAGCCCTTGGTGCAGCAGCCTATCCTCGTGCCATCGAGCAACAGTTGCTCACCATGAAGCGCTTTGGCTTCAACCATATTCGTACATCCCATAATCCTTACAGCGAGGACCTGTTGCGCCTGTGCGACCAGTATGGCATCTTGATGGTCGACGAGCTGTATGATAAATGGAACTCCCAATTCACTGGCGGCAGGGGAGACTTCCTGAGCCTGTGGCAGAAGAACATACCCGAGTGGGTGAAGCGCGACCGCAATCATCCCTGCGTCGTCCTCTGGAGCTTGGGCAACGAGCTGCAGCATCATGCCGACATGCCCTTCAACGACTGGGGAGTAACCCTCTACAGACTGATGCGCCAACTGCTGCATCGCTACGACCATACCCGTCTCACCACGGTGGCGATGCATCCACGTTATCGCAATATCGATACCGACTCGTTGCCTGCCGATCTGGCTGTTGCCACAGAAGTCAACTCGTATAATTACCGTTATATGTACTTCCCCGGCGACATGAAGCGTTATCCCGAAAAGATATTCTATCAGAGCGAGGCGAGCACAGAAGCCATGGGCCCCAACTTCTTTGAGATGAATCTCGACAAGGTGATGGGACTTGCCTACTGGGGGGCTGTCGACTACTTAGGCGAGAGCTTGGGATGGCCGCTGAAGGGATGGAACAAGGGAGTGTTCGATATGACCATGCTTCCCAAGCCCGATGCCTACTTCGTGAAGAGTATGTTCTCTGATGAGCCCCTCGTGCATATCGCCATCATTGAGAAGGCTGGCACCGATACGCAGTGGAACGGCATCAATGTGGCTACCCAACGGTTGTCTGAAAACTGGAACCGAAACCAGGGCGAGCAGCTCTCACTCTATACCTATACGAATGCCGATGAGGTGGAACTGCTGCTCAATGGCAGGAGCCTGGGAGTAAAAAAGAATGACGCTGATCCCAAGCTGCGCAACCGCATACGCTGGGATGCTGTGCCTTATGAGCCTGGCACATTGGTGGCTGTGGCAAGGAAGGCAGGAAAGGTAGTGGCGCGTCATCAGCTTACCACTACAGGAGAGGCTGTGGCGCTGAAGTTGAAGCCCGAAACTACCGACTGGCATGCAGACGGCAAAGACTTGATGATGGTGAGAGTGACTGCTGTTGACCGCAAGGGGCGTCGCGTGCTGAGTGCTCATGACTTATTACATATAGAGGTGAAGGGCGAAGCCGACATCGTGGCAGTAGGCAATGGCGATATGGCTTCGTCAGAGTTGCCAGTAGGTGACAAGCAGTTGGCAGCCCATGCCTCGCGCAGCCTCTATAAGGGTTCTGCTTGCATCTATTTGCGTGCTCGTCATCAAGCAGGCAAGGTGGAGCTGAAGGTAAAGAGTGGAAATCTGTCAGCTGGAAGCCTGCGCATGAATACACAGTAATATATAAGCGATAGTTGAGCAAATATTTTTTCCCAACTGGGAAAAAATATTCGACCTGTATGGTTGAAATTACCCAATACGCCCTGAACCAACGGTCACCGGCGCGTAGCGGAATTGAAAATCGCTGGTCGAAGGATAAAGCAAAGGTTAAGGGCAGAAGCTCTTAGCCCAGGATAACGCCCTGGGTATAATGGCAATCAGCAGCACGCCCTGAAAGGGCAGAAGCTCTTAGCCCAGGATAACGCCCTGGGTATAATGGCAATCAGCAGCACGCCCTGAAAGGGCAGAAGCTCTTAGCCCAGGGCAGCACCCTGGGTATAATAGCAATCAGCAAGGCGCCCTGTAAGGGAAAAAGCTTTATTTGTTGCCTGAAGTTTTAAAGTTTTTGCCCTTACAGGTAGGGTGTTCAAAATCCGTTTAAAATTTGGCACGTTTTTTAGTCGAATAATCGGTTCAACTAACTGATATTCAATAATTATCGACACGAATATTGCGCAGAACTAAAAAATGTCACATTTTTGAATTCTTAACACGTTGATTTCGTGTGAATTAACTTGTATTTTGGTGCAAAAAACGTGTCGGAAAATTAATAGATTTTGAACACCCTACCTTACAGGGCGACAGGTTTGCGCACGTAACAACCCAGGGCGTTGCCCTGGGCTAAGAGCTTCTGCCCCTTCAGGGCGTGTGGGGAAAAACTTGCGAAACTTCAATAAAACAAAAGCAACGCGCTTTTTGTGGCGTTGCTGCTACATTCAGAAGAAGAACTTTACTGACGCTTCATGATCTTCATTCCATTCACAATATACACTCCCTTTCCAGGGTTATTAACCTTTCGGCCGTTCATGTCGCACACCGTTACAGGCTGATACATATAAGCAGACAATCTGTAATAACCAATATTGTCAAGGTACTGTATGGCTTTGTTTCTGTCATAAATCTGTAAACCTCGTGATTCAAGCAAATTAACGAGATTTTCCGAAGATTCAAACCGTTTTGTAAAGGGAATAAGATTCGCCATATTCAAATGTGTATAAACAAAAAACGCCTCGCACGATTTGAGCATTGTTAAGAGGCTTGGCGAGGACTGACGCTGCAAAGATACGAATAATCATTGATAATACAAACTTTTTAGCGAGAAAATCACGCAAAAGTGGAATTCTTTGACATGTTTATATTTAATAATGTTAAATCAGACTTTTAAATTATACATTGCCAGCCAAATAAAGTGGTTTCCAAGACAAAAGTGTTACGTTTGTAACGTCTATACCATACCGAAAGCCCCAATGGGCAGAGGTTGGGCAGACATACATATGGTAAAAGGCGTAACTGTACGCTTTGTATAGCTGCTGTTGCGATTTTAGCAGGAACCTTTGTATTCGGATGGTGTGACACCCTTCTCGCGCTTGAACAGGCGGTTGAAATACGAGAAGTTGTCGAAACCGCATTGTTGTGCCACTTCGTTGATAGGCTTGTCGGGGAATTGTAGCAACAACTTGCAAGCCATGTCGAGACGAAGACTCAGGATGTAGCTGGAAGTGGTAAGACCCGTCAGGGCTTTCACACGGCGGTTGAGTTGACCACGTGACATATACATGGCAGAAGCCAGTTCTTCAAGGTTTATCATTCCCTCTGTTAGTCGTTGTTCTATTTCATAGCGAAGAGTTTGTGCAAACTTCTCGTCAGCCTCTTGAGTCTCACCATCAACTGTTTGTTCTTGATGATTGGTGATGGCTACGTAGTCTTCTCCTTTATGTTTTCTTTTTCTCAGTAGCACGAAGGTTGTCGTAGCGGTTAGTATCACCAAGAACAGGGTGAAGACTATTATATGGATGAGATGTTGGGATCTTTCTTTGGCGCTTTCTGCCAATAGTTGTTGTGCTCGATACTCAGCATCGTTAGCTGCCAGTCGGTTGGCAGTTTCACGTGTGTAGAGTGAGTCTTTCAGTGTCGAGTAACGTTGTAGGTGGATAGCAGCCTGTTGGGGGTGCTGCTCCTTGAGTAGCAAGTAGAGTTCGTGCTGAGCTTTGCTCTCTCCACGTATGTCGCCGATGGCGGTAAAGAGGTCTACGGCTTTTTCGTATTGCCATTTTGCCTCTTTCGGCTTACCAGTGAGTCGGGCTATAAGACCGAGCTGTTTATGGCAGATAGCAAGCGACTGGCGGTTGCCTACTTTTTCGAGTTCGGAAAGAGCCACCTGAAGAGCCATGCAAGCCTCGTTGTAGCGACCTAAAGCGATGAGCGCATCCGAGAGTTGTGACAGACGTATGGCAGCACGGTCGGGTCGTCCTCGCTGCATGTCGAGCTCGTAAGCAGTTCTCGCATATTCGAGTGCCTTTTTGTTGGAAGCTTCGTTGCCTATAGCATGCAATATCTCTGCAGCCATTCCGCTCTGAATGGCTATACGAGCCGTGTCTTTTATCTCGCGACTGATTTTCAGAGCCTCTGTAATATAGTTTTGTGCTTTCTGGGGTAGGCGAGCAGCAAGATAGATGCCTGCGATGGTGTTGAGTGAAGAACTGATACGTGACTTATCGCCTAAGCGTCGGTCGATTTGTAGAGTCTGTATAGCATATTTGATACTTTCCTCGTAGGCACCTAATCGGAAGTGTGCGATGGCTGCTACTGACAGGCAGTCGCTCAAGAGCTGTTGGTTTTTACTCTTTCGGCATAGGGGTAGGGCGAACAAACTATAGCAGATACTTTGTTGGTATTTATGGTGCGTCAGGTAGTGCTCGGAAGTCCAGTACCAAGTGTACATACGGATAGAGTCGGATGGGGTGTGGTGGTTGAAACGGAGAGGCTCATCACTTGTTTCCTCCTTATAGTAAAAAGCCATGAGTTGGTTGGCAGCAGAGATGAGACGTGTACGATCGTGCTGCTCAATGACGAGCAGCAGACTATCTGTCTTTGTTTTTTGGGCGTCTGTAGCTTGGGGGTATAGGAGAGTAAGCAACAGGACGATTAGCAGTATTCTTTTCATTATCTTATAGGTATTCTTGTCTGCAAAGATAGTTTAAATTGGAGACAATACCAAATAAATCTATGTGTTTTTGTTTTTAACTTCTGAACCAGCGAAAGTTTAATGCGTTTATTTGTGTATTGAGAGTTGGAACTTATACCGATGTGACAAATCGGGGGGACAAGGATTGTATAAAAAAGCAGCAGCGCTTTTTGTGGCGCTGCTGCTACATTCAGAAGAAGAACTTTACTGACGCTTCATGATCTTCTTCCCATTCACAATATACACTCCCTTTCCAGGGTTATTAACCTTTCGGCCGTTCATGTCGTACACCGTTACAGGCCGTCCTTCGCTGTCGACGAAGATGTTGTGGATGCCTGTTGGTTCCTGTGGCGTAATCTTCATGCCGTAAATCTTCAGCCAGCTCTTGCCCGCCATGGCGCGAGCCCTTGCAGGAGCCTTTTTCTCGTCACCCGTGTACTGGCTGTTGTAGATGTATACATACTGTGGTGTTGCCACATCATAAGGAACCTGCACTCTGCCTTGCATGTCGGCAGCATAGTACTTGGCCTCTTCTTCACCTATCTTCACGGCCAGTTGCGAACCGCCTTCTGTCTGATAGTCGATATCGATAGTTCCCTTTCCGTTTACTACGATAATCAGTCCGTTGTACCAGCTTCCGAAGTCTGCTGTTACGGTGGCATCGGCAGGAATACGTTTGTTCATCGTGTAGTAATCCATAGAGGTGTTGAGGATGAGACACTGTTCCTTGGCGTCAAATCCATCATTATTTGTTGCAGGCAGATTGTAGTAGACATTGTTGATTACTACATTTTCTACGTTCAGAGCCTCTCCTGTCTTCTGGTCTGTCAGGTCGGAAGAGAAGTTGGTCTGATATTCTTCTCTTATCTCGGGTACCTCTACATTGTCGTCAGTACGAGGTGCTCCTATCACTACGTGGGTTTGCTTCTCCTTGCCCAGCCAGATGGAACCATCCCAAAATTCAGCGCCCTCGGGCTCGAGAATCATCAGCATCTTGTCGAGGTCTAACCTCTGAACGTGATCCATGGCAGATTCTGTACCGGTGAGGTTGAGCAGGGCATGCTCTCCTCTCAAGGTGAGACCTTCCTCAGGACCTGTCTTCGTGTATAAACCGTGAGTACCTCCTGTTGCCACCACGGTGCAGTTGTCGATGGTCAGGTTTCCGCAGTACATGTCTATTCCGCAGGAGTATCCACTCTTTTCCTTATTCGTAGTCTCGACGGTCAGTATACTGTTCTCGTCGCCCACGATGGTCAGGTTGCTTCCTCCAGGTACGCCTAATTGATGACCATACATGATAGGAGTGCCAGGAGCTTTCAGCGTACAATGGCCTACTACGCGGATGGTCAGGTCGCCGCCGCTTCCGCTGATGATATTGGATGCCTTGAACTTGGTGGCATCGATATTAGCCCAGGTGAGTGTCAGCACCTCGCTCTTCGGGTCGTAGCTCACGGTCTTGTCGCCAAATATATCATAGGCATTCTTCTCGTCTACCAGTCTGCCGCATACGTAGAGCACCACCTTCTTGACAACTGGAGGCTCATAGGTGTACGTCATTCTCGCATACTCGCTGCTGTTTATGCCGTCCACGATGTAGGCATATATTGTTGCCGACTGCTCGCTGAGTTTCAGCGGTTCAGTGAACACAGCATATTCCACTTCATCCTTTGCAGTGCCTTCGGGCACCAGCTTGTAGTAGAGTGTGCCAGAGGCGTTGGGGTTGGTTATCGTTACCGTGATGGGTTCTGTGTAGGTGCAACTTTCTTTCGAGAACACAGGGTTGTTGAGCGTGATGAATCCCTCGCCCTCCGTCTTTTGGTTGAAGCGGCTCCATGGGTACTTGTCGTTGTAGTTTGAACCCTCGGGCACAATCAGTCGGGTGGAGCTATAATGTTTAGCATCAAAAACATAATTTTCGGCTTCGGGAGCCGTAGGCGCGTGGCACACAATATCGGTGAGCGGACAATCTTTGAACGTGTTTCCGCCATAAAACTGAGTGACTGTTGACGGCAACACCACGCGCGTCAAACTTGTGCAAGACATGAACAGTTCTTCGGGAATGCTGGTCACACCCTCAGGTATAAACATCTCTTTTAGCTGTTTGCAGTTTTCAAAAACATTGTAGCCAAGAGAGTTAACGGTGGCGGGAAGTTCATTCTTGTCGAAGAGCGTGCCCGCAAAGGCGTAAGAGCCTATTGTCTTCACATTGGTGGGCAAGGTGATGTCGGCCAACAGTTCGCAGTTTCTAAACATACTGTTTTCAATGGTCTCCAGATTCTTGGGGAATACAAAGCGTTTGAGACTCTTGCAATTAGCAAAACTGCCTGCTATCTTGGTCACGGTTTCAGGCACCACCACCTCTTCTATTCCAGAGCCTTCAAAGGCATATCTTTCAATCGACATCAACCCAGTGGGAAACTCCACCTTTTTCAGCGATACACATTTATTAAATGTGTATTCGGGTATGGTGGTAAGCGTTGCTGGCAACTTAACCTCCTTTAGCGATTCACAGTCAGAAAACAGATTGTTGCCAATGGTCACACCATCGCCAATGGTCATGCGCTCCAACGCTTTACAACCTGAGAACACCCCTCTGCCCATTGTCTTAACGCTTGTAGGAATAACGATATCGTTCAGCACATCACAAGCGTAGAACAACTTGTCGGGTATATCTGTCAGACTGCTGGGCAACGTCACCTTCTTTAGCGCAGAACAGAATGCGAACACCTCTGAACCAATGCTTGTAACACTCTCTGGCATTACCACCTCGGTCAGATTATTACAACCGTAAAATGCGCCAGATTCTATTGTTTCAAGACCGTTGGGCAGATTAAGTTCGGTAATTCCCTCACATCTGCACAAAGCCGAACTGCCTATCGACTTCAGCTGAGGTCCAAACGATACCTTGCGCAACTTTTGGCAAGAATAAAACGCACCATTCGGCACATCAGTAATCAGCGGTAGCGAGATCTCGCCGTCCCACATTTTGCACTGATAAAATGCACTCGTGCCAAGGGTGGTGAGCGACTTTGGTAGGTTCATGCTCTCCATCGCCTTACAACCATAGAACGCGTTGTTTCCAATGGTGGTGAGGCCCTCAGGAAGACTGAGGGCCTTCAGGTTGTAGCAGCCATTAAAAGCATACTCTTCAATCACCTTGAGGTCGCTCGGAATGTTGTTAACGTTTTCCAGCTTTATACACTTCTCAAACGTATATTTGTCAATCTTTTCAAGCGAGGTGCCAGGAGCAAAGTTTACTTCTTTCACATAAGCTTCGCGGAACGCGCTGGTACCCATTTGCTTAAGCGATTTAGGTAGGTTATAGATTTGCGTATTGCTGTTCAAAAATGCACTATGCTCAATGCTGGTGATGCCCTCAGAAAGGGTGAGTGACTTAAAACCCGAAGCTGTGAAGATAGAATTGGGCAACATGTCCCAGAGGTGAGGTACAGTGTAGTCGCAGTCGAGGCTTCTACAATTATAAAAGGTGCTAAAGCCTATCTCCTTAAGGTTGGGGGTTTTCATCTCACCCTCATATTTCCATTTCTCACAACCTTTGAAGGCACTGTTGCCAATGGTTTCGATGGCCGACGGCATATTCATGGTTGTAAGATAGGCACAATCGGCAAAAGCACTAACGCCAATAGAGGTGACATTGTCTGACATCTGCACCGTCTGCAGTCGCCTACAATTATAAAAAGCTTCCCTTGGTATCTCTGTGAGGCTGTTTGGCAGCACTACGTTTACCAGTTTGCTATTTTTAAAACACCTTTCTCCTAACGAGTTGAACCCTTCAGGAAGGGTTAATGTTTCAAGGCCCGCATACTCAAAAGCGGCATCACCTATCTTCTTCATTGTCGAAGGCCAAACGATGGTTTTCAATGCCGAACAGCTTGAAAACCACAGAGATGGAATTTCGGCACACCCCTCTAAAAAGGTTACCTTTTCTAATGCGGTGCAATTGATAAAACCATCCCACAAAAGCGTCTTAGGCAATGTTGCTTCTTTTATCGTTTTGCAGTTTTTCAGATAAATGTTTGCAATCGTATTGGCACCTAAATACTCAATGCTTTCAATAGGCGAATTGCGTTCATAAGAAATAAACGTTTTTGTGAGTCCTGAGTGAAAAATCACCTTTTTCGTTTTTTCCTTAAGGATAATGCTCACCTCCCTTATTGCATACGACTTTTTATCGTTTTCATAAACAAGTCTGGTTGGAAACTCAAGTACTTCAGGAAAATCGTCATTAGCTGAAGTAGCGCAACCCACTTCCCAATAATAAGTCTTGGCGCTCGCATCGTAGCGAAGATATTTAGTGGTTAAATATTTGTCGGGCACTACTGTAGCATGAACACTTAATGCCACAAACAAAAGAACACAAAGAATGGCTAATGCCTTCACTGGTTTGCACCCAGGCAAAGGGTGTAAACGGGAAATGTTGATAGATGGTTGTTTCATAATAGAGTTTAACTAATTGGTTTATAATTTCGTTAAATAACGTTATTCTAATTCGTCGAACTCACGTTATTTTAGTAACACAGGCATGCTTATCGTCAAGACAAGCAGCATTATGAGCCATTTGCAAACCTTGCAGAAAGGAGGAGTAGACTTCTGTTTCGTCACAGACCGAAGTGACGGGATTCGTGCCTGCACAGCACCGCTATGCGACCGAAGGACTGATGTAAAATTCTTCATATTGTTTCGGTTTTTATTGGTTTATATTGTGATGGAAAATCTCTGTCAGTATCAGGTTGGCACACACAGGTGTCTTCGGTTGCAAATTTACTAAAAAATCACTAAACGTATATAACACTAAAAAGGCTTTGAATAGCACAAAAGAGGCTTTCTGTATAGTACAAAACGTGCATAGGGTGTCGCATTCCCCATGAATGAGGCAATGCGACACCCTATATGTTGATGTAAACTGAATTTCAGAAAATGATGAACGGCTTACTTGTTGAAAGCATAGTAGAAGCCATCGTTCATTGCCATGCGGAGCTGGTACAAACCATTCTCGTCGGCAGTGACATTCATCTTTGCGCCACTTGGCAGACAGGCCTGGATGCTGCCGTCCTCATTGAAGCTGAAGAGCTCGTGGATGTCGCCATCCTTGCTGTACGACCAGCTCTTGTTTTTCTTGTTGAATACGAAGTAAGACTTCTCGCCGTCGGGGTCGGTTATCTCGTAACCATTCTTCAAAGTCTTGACAGCATACATACGACCGTCCTTGCCCATCACGTCCTTGGTGGTTCCCACCTGTCCGATCACCTTCTCGCCTGTCCAGAACTCGATGGAGTTGAGCACGAAGAGGTCGGCTACAGAACATACAGCATAGGCTGGAGAGATGAGGATAAAGATAAGCTCATTGACAAACTTGTTGTCTGTAGCTCGCTTGTTCCAGCTGAGAACTGAGTTGGTAAGGCCGAAAGAGCCGATGCATGAACTGAGAGTCAAGGCACCCACTGTGACTGCGATGACTGATTTGGTGAATGTTTTCTTCATCTTGTTAAAAAATTAATGTATGTTGATAATTGATTATAGTGTTTCCGGTTCTTGAAAAACCCTAAAACTTGAAATGCCGTTTCAGCCAGCGGCTCATCATCTCGTAGGCACTCTCTTCCTCCTGATGCTGAGGCTCGGCAAAGGTGAGATGCTCGCCAGAGGCATCACCATGCTGGTCGGGGAAGATGATCATCAGATTGGTGCCGGAGAAGAAACGGGTCAACTCTTCGGGCAGACGCTCAAGGGCAGCCTTGTGAGAGACGGTTCCCTTGCGGGCTGTTACCACCACAAACATGTGGTCGGGAGCTATCTGCGAGGCTATCTGGGGCATTTCGTTCCAATGGGTCATGAGCGTATAGTCGGAACGGACCTCGGGGTAACGGTTCTTGATAAACTCGTTGATGAGCGAAAGAGCCTCCATACGGCCATGGAACTGTATGCGGCAGTCGAGGTTGCGTGCCATGCGCGACAGACGTTCTACCCAGCGGTAGAAGCCTGGCTCAAACTCAGCTCTCGAAGGAACAGCCACCTGTATGCGGCGTATGGTGTTGAGCGGCTGGCGGATGCGTGCCATGATGATCTGGCGGCTGAGTCCATTGAACAGACTCTGATGGAACTCGCCCCAGAACTTAGGTGAGCGCTCCGGATGCATGTGCATGCCGATGATGATCTCGGAACACTGAAACTCGTTGAAGGCGTGCTTGATGCCATTGGCGATGTTGGCAGCTATTCTTACCTGAGTCTGCGTGAGCACATCGGTGGCTGCTGCTATCTGGCTGCAATGTTCGAGCAGTCGCTTGCCTTGCTCCTGGTTGTAGCGCATGTCTTTGTCCTCATACACCACATTGAGACAAACCAAACCGCGGTTCAGTTTCTGGTTTCTCACCAAGAAGGCGAGGCTCATCAGGTTGTCGGCATATTCGGGATAGCGCACGGGGATGAGTATCTTCTCATCGTTGGCGCTCTTCTCGTCCTCAGCCTCCGGCAGCTCCTTGTCTCTTAGTACTATCATGCGCGAAGACCAGTCGGTAAGCAGCGAGGAGATGATACAGGTGCACAGTATCATGATCACCACACCGTTGAGCATGTCGTCGTCGACAAGATAGGTGTTTTTGCCTACAAGAATGTTCATTCCCACCATCACCATGGCGATACTGCCGGCAGCATGGGCTGAGGTAAGACCGAACATCATGTGACCCGAAGACAGGGGCAGACGGAAGCCAAAGCAGGCTGCATAGGCGGCAATGGCCTTGCCCAGGGTGCCAAAGAACACGATGCACAGCACTACCCAGAGAATATGACCGCCCTGAAAGAGCAGTCCCACATTGATCAGCATGCCCACTCCTATCAGGAAGTAGGGAATGAAGAGGGCGTTGCCGATAAACTCGAGCCGGTTCATCAGTGGCGACACATGAGGTATATACCTATTTAATATAAGGCCCGCAAAGAAGGCACCAAAGACTCCCTCGATGCCTACCATCTGTGACAGGGCGGCACTCATGAAGAGCATGGCCATGACAAAGATAAACTGCATCACGGCATCGCTGTATCGGCGAAGAAACCATCGGGTGAGACGGGGTATGAGGAATATCATCACGCTGCAATAAGCGGCAAACTTGGCTGCAAAGAGTACCCAGAAGAGTACGCCGTCGTGCTCGGTGAACGAAGCCACCAGACCCGCCAGCATCACTAAGGCGATGAGCAGGGAGATCATGCTCGACCCCACACTCAGCGTGACGCTCGGCTTCTGTTGCAGTCCGTAACGCGACACGATGGGGTAGGCGATGAGCGTATTCGAGGCCATGATACAGCTCAGCAGGAATGAGGCTTTGGTGGAATAGTCCAAGAGTGTGACGCTCATCCAATAGGTGAGTCCGAAAGGAATAAAGCACGTCAGCAGACCATAAGTGAGCAGTCTCGACTTCGTCTTCTTCATACCCTCCATGTCCATCTCGAGGGCAGCCAGAAACATGATGTAGTACAGACCAACCTTGCCAAACAACTCAAAGGAAGAGTCGCGCTCCAGGATGTTGAGCCCGTATTTGCCTATGAGCACTCCTGCCAATACCATACCGATGATGTGTGGAATGCGGAGCTTACCCATGATGATAGGCGCAAAGAGGATGATGATCATCACGACGAAGAAGATCAGCGTAGGGTCGGTTATCGGGAAATATTGTGCAATGTTCAGCATAGGCATTCTGTTTTTCGGGAGAGTTCTCGAGCATCAGCTGCATCACTCTTCCTATAATATGGGTGCAAAAATAATAATAAATCTTGAAAAAGCAAAGTCTTTTGCCTCCTTATCAATTATATGTGCAAAGATTTTTGTAAATTTGCACCCGGAAAGTAAACTTAAGATAGAAAGATAAGCCCTCTGTCTGCTGATGTTTCATCGTAAATATGAGTAGCGGCGATGGATGAATGATATTTTGTGCAAAATAATGCAGAAATGTTAGCAAAAGTAATAAAAATGCAACAAAAAGCAATAATTTATGGGATTTTTTGCTTGATATTGTAGAAAAAGTCTTACCTTTGCAGCGGATTTGAGAGAATAAGCGTTAGAAGACAACCAAAGATGAGAAATCATCATGCTGGAAAGGAGCATTCTTTTCTTTTCCAAAAGATTCACTTTAAACAACTTTTAAAAAGATTCGATTATGAAAGTAGCAATTGTTGGTGCAAGCGGTGCTGTAGGTCAGGAATTCCTGCGTATCCTTGCTGAGAGAAATTTCCCAATGGATGAGTTGGTGTTGTTTGGTTCTGAGCGTTCGGCTGGACGAAAATACAACTATAAGGGAAAGGACTATGAGGTGAAACTCTTGCAGCATAACGATGATTTTAAAGATGTCGATATCGCATTCACATCTGCTGGCGGTGGAACTTCTGAGGAGTTTGCCGATACTATCACCAAGTATGGTGCTGTGATGATTGACAACTCAAGCGCTTTCCGTATGTGCGACGATGTGCCATTGGTAGTACCAGAGGTAAACGCCGAGGATGCGCTCAACCGTCCACGCAACATCATCGCCAATCCTAACTGTACCACCATCATGATGGTAGTGGTATTGAAGCCTATCGACGACCTGAGCCATATCAAGAAGATTCATATTTCTTCTTACCAGAGTGCTTCGGGTGCTGGTGCTGCAGCCATGGCTGAGCTTGAGCAGCAGTATAAGGACATCATCGAGACTGGCAAGACAGACCATATCAACAAGTTCCCACATCAGTTGGCATACAATGTCATTCCTCAGATAGACAAGATGACTCCTAACGACTATACCAAGGAGGAGATGAAAATGTACAACGAGACTCGTAAAATCATGCACTCTGATGTTCGCACCAGTGCCACTTGTGTACGTGTTTCCTCACTTCGTTCTCACTCAGAGAGCGTATGGTTCGAGACCGAGAAGCCATTGGCAGTAGAGGACATCCGTAAGGCTTTGGAGGCTGCTCCTGGCGTAACCGTAAAGGACGATGCACAGAACTACGTATATCCAATGCCTTTAGAGAGTGCGGGTAAGGACGATGTCTATGTAGGCCGTATCCGTAAGGATCTTGCCGATGACAACAGCAATACATTGTGGCTCACAGGCGACCAGATTCGCAAGGGCGCAGCGCTCAATGCCGTTCAGATCGCTGAGTATTTGATCAAAGTAGGTAATGTGAAATAAGATACATGCTTGAAAGATTCAAACTCTTGCTTCGGGATATGAACCGGGGCATTTATGAGAAAGAAACAGAAATATCGCTCTCGCTCCTTGCCGCTCTGGCAGGCGAGAGCGTTATTCTTTTAGGTCCACCGGGTGTGGCCAAGAGTATGGTGGCGCGACAGCTGAAGTGTGCCTTCCGTGGAGCACGCAATTTCGAGTATCTCATGTCGCGCTTCTCTACGCCCGATGAGATCTTCGGTCCTGTGAGCATACAGAAACTGAAGACCTCCGATACCTATGAGCGTGCTGTGGATGGTTATCTTCCTACAGCCGATGTCGTGTTCCTCGATGAGATATGGAAGGCGGGTCCTGCCATACAGAACACCCTGCTCACGGTCATCAACGAGAAACTGTTCCGCAACGGCATACGCGAAATAGAGTTGCCGCTGAAACTCCTCGTGGCTGCCAGCAACGAGTTGCCAGCCAAGGGCGAGGGACTGGAGGCGCTGTGGGACCGATTCGTCATCCGCATAGAGAGCCGTCCCATCCGGCAGGAGAAGAACTTCCGAGAGATGCTGTTGGAGGTGAAGAGTGAAGCGGGAGGACAGTGTGCGGAGACCGAAGGGAAAGCCAATTCAAATGCGATTACTGCCGAGGAGTATGCGGAATGGTCGAAGGCCATCGATCGTATAGGAGTGAAGGAGGAGGTACTCGATGCCATTTCTGCTATCCGCAAATCCCTGAGAGCCGTGAATGTGGATGAGGATGCCGAGCGCCGTCATGTGTATGTGAGCGACCGTCGCTGGAAGAACATCATGCGCCTGCTTCGTACTTCAGCCTTTATGCAGGATCGGGCGGAAGTGGCAGTATGCGATCTTCTTCCCATCTACCATTGCCTGTGGCAGGAGCCGGAGGAGAGGGATGCCATCCGTGCGCTCGTCATCAAAGCACTCTTTGCTCCTCATGCCGACAAGTTGGTGGAGATGAAGAATGCCCTTGCCGAGGACATCAAATATCATCGCATCCGCCGCAGTCCTGATGAGGGCAGGGATTACGAGGGCGAGATAGAGAATCTCTCTGATGCCCTGACATCCCTGGAACGCCAGTTAGGCGACAACCTCTTCGTTTCTTCCGACGACAAGACCGAACTCTCTTCTTATCTTCGCGATTTCTACAGAGAGCTGGCCTTTACCCGTCAGGACACGATGAAACTGTATGCGGAGTAGCGCATCCACGTGATACTTATTTCTCCACCAGTACGTCCTTTTCTTCATAACTGTCGAAGCCGATGCTCATGTCAGCACCGTGCTCCCGGAAGATGGAGATAAGGTGTTGCTGCATGTCGGGGTCAATGGCTATCTCGCCATTCTTCGCCTTATAAAACCTGCGCCGGGCATAAGGCGTACGGGAATAGAAATAATGGGTTCTTCCCGCCGGGATGGTACTGTAGATGCGCTGGAATCCCCTTGCCCATACTTGCTTTTCTGACACAAGATGATAGGGGCACTTCTCGCCCTCACACTGCAGGTGCTTCACATTGAGCACCTCAAAGGTATCGGCACAGGTAAGTGCCTTGACATACTGCGCATAACGGGCGCAAGTGTTGCTGCGTGTGCAGGATGCCATGGGGCAAACTACACTCAATGAAATTTTCTTCATAGTTTCTTTTATTTTTAAGTTACTGAAGTTTTGCAAGTTCAGAAGTTATAGAAGTTAAAGAAGTTATCACTCCCTTCGGTCGTTAGAAGTTATAGCCAACAGCCTTTTTGGTTGAAGATCTATCTGTAAAGACATACGTCTTAACTCCTTAACTTCCTTAACTCCTTTAACTTCCTGATATGCGAAAGTTGAGTAATTCATAGAATGGTAAGGCTTATACAGGGATGCTGGAACTCGGAGATAGGATGCTGGAACTCGGAGATAGCTTTTTATCTTACCAGAGCACATTTGTGCCCTTAGTCAGGGCACAAAAGTGCTTTAGGCAGACAAAATATTAAGTCTAAGTTCCAGTGATCAGGAAAGCAGTCATACCAACTTTTCAGATAGCAGGAATACCAGAATTTTGAAATCCGATACGATGTTTTGCCTTCATCCTTCATGTATTCGCCCGGAATGCCGATAAACACAGGGGGTGAGGGAGAAGGGTAAATTTGAGTAATTTGCCTCGTAACATCGTGTCCTATAGTTACTTATGTGTAAGCAATGAAGGATGAAGGGTTTTTACCACATCGCAGTACTATTTTTTTTAGACAATGCAAAGATACAAAGCGGAAGCCCTCTTTTGCAAGTTTTCCCTGCCATATAGAAACACATCAGGGAAAAACAGGGAAAAAATAATGGGCAGCAGGGAAAACAGCAGGGAAAAATAAAAATTCCTGATACATTCATTGGTATTCTCATTCTTTTTCTTTAACTTTGCGTCACTTTCATTTTCATTCAAATTCTGCAAGTAAATACCTGCACAAAACAGGTAACGGCAGACGACTCATATAACAATGACAGAAAAAGAAGAACAACAATCTCGGTTCAGCTATGAAGTTTTCGACCGACAACTGAACACCTTTTATATGATGTGTCAGGTTTTCATTCAAGGCTGGGAAGACTACAGCACCCAGGAGATGAACTGTGACATACGCTCTCTGTGCACCAAGGCTTCAAGGCTCTGCTATATGGCAGACCAGGATCTCGCCTTGCAGCACAACGACCTGATACACCAGCGCAAGTTCATCAATCAGTCCCATCTCGATACTATCAGCCAGATAGTCATCAATGAGATGAGCCCTTTCTTAAGAAAAGTAATAGACAGATATAAGACCACCAAAAATCTGGAAGGTCATAAGAGCGGCATGTTTTCAGCTCAGATGAGCATGCTGTTCCCAAAACTGCACGAACTGCTCATAGAGGATGGCATGGCGGAAGACTCCATTGCCAATTTAGGAGCCGACATCAATATTGTGGAAAGAGCTTTCCTCAAGAAGATCAAGTGTGCTAAATATCCTGGAGTGAGATCCGAAGAAAGATTCTGGAACATCTTCCAGCTATATGGCTACTCATGCTATCTGGTGTATCATTTCCGACAGGTAAACGATGTCTGCGGAAGATATATTACAGACGAGGAGGCTGGGCGACTCACCGAAATGGCAGTACAGAAATATTCTACAGACCCGGGAGGCAAGAAAGACATCGACCTGTATTTCTCCACTCTGGAATACAATAACGACCATAAGACGCTCAACATTGATCAGATGCGCAGTGAACAGCGAAAACTGCAAAACGAAGTTCCGGAAAGTCTGCTCCTGCCGTTCCTGCACCATGTAAACGATGCCTACGAGATGGGAAAGGAAGTAAACCAGCAGACATTTACTGCAGAAGAATACATCAGTCTGCTCTCTGCTACTGCAAAATGGCAACTTCTGGAACAGCAGATTTTCGAATGTCAGCATCCGAATGAAATAAAGCCGCAGTACGACAATGAGGTTTTCGTAACGGTACACAACGGCAGACCGGTGAAAATGGACGAATTGCGCAAAACGATTTCCCTGATGGTGAAGCTGGTAAACAAGAAGAACCAGTGGTTTTGCGTGTGGAGTGTGCTGAGGCATCACAATCTTTTGGCCAACTATTCGCATGAGGCTTTTGCCCGCCAGATGATGAGCAGCTACTGGTTTGGCGACATCGAAGGCTACAAGCGTTTCTCAGGCGACACCTTGCGAGAATACAAACGTTACTTCTCCGACTACGACTACATGCAATGGGACAATGATGCTTTCCTGGAGCAGAAGCAGCTGTTCGGTATGACCAAATGGTCGAACTCGCTATGCCTGAAGTTTCAGTCGCTATGTCAGAAAATGGAGCAAGCCATCGTCGGCTGGAGCTACCTCTGATCTCTTATTGACAGACTTTCGCATGTACGGGAGTTGAGTGAAAATATAAAAACATTATCATATAATGAACAACGAACATCAAACGTATCCTGCGGACAATGAGCAGAACGACATCATCATTTATCGCTCTAAAGACGGTAAGGTAAATGTCGCTCTGATGACCCGTGAAGGCAAGGTCTGGCTTAACCAAATGCAAATCGCCAAACTTTTTGGGACCTCTAAGCAAAGTATCGGTCAGCATATAGCAAAAATATTGAAAGATAGAGAGTTAGATGCAGATTCGACTGTAAAGTATTACTTTACAGTTGCTACAAATGGGCGCCAATATAAAATGCTTTATTATTCTTTGGAGATGATTCTCGCTATAGGCTATCGTGTTCGTGGTGTTCGTGGCGTTCAGTTCCGTCAATGGGCAACGCAGCATCTCTCAGAGTATCTTGTAAAAGGATTTACAATGGATGACGAGCGGTTGAAAAATCCTGATGGTCGCCCAGACTATTTCGATGAGTTGCTGCAACGTATCCGCGATATCAGAGCTTCGGAAAAGCGATTTTACCAAAAGTTGCGTGACTTGTTTAAGTTGAGCAGTGACTATGAGGCAAGAGAAAAAGCTACCCAGATGTTCTTTGCCGAGGCACAGAACAAGTTGCTCTATGCGGTAACTGGCAATACTGCGGCAGAGATTGTGATGCAACGTGCTGACGAGACTTTGCCCAATATGGGACTTATGACATGGAAGGGAAGTGTTGTAAGAAAAGGTGATGTCATTATTGCCAAGAATTACTTGGTGAAAGATGAGATAGACAAACTCAATCGTCTTGTCATGCTCTTCTTGGAGTCTGCAGAACTTCGTGTGAAAGAGCGCAAAGACCTTACTTTAGATTATTGGAGAAGCAATGTGGATGCTTTGCTTACTTTCCAGGGACAAGCTGTATTAAAAGGCAATGGTCAAGTGTCCAATGGTGAAATGGAGGCGTACGCCAAGGAAGTTTATTGCCGTTTTGATGAAAGGCGTAAAAAAATGGATGCCCAGAATGCTGATGAGGAGGACTTGCGCTTCTTGGAGAATCTGGAGAATGAAATAAAAAATAAGAAATAGGAGTCTATGGATTTATCTCGCCATCTCATTCTTTTGAATGGTCAGCCGAAGACAATGCAAATCGATATAATCAAGAAAAAAATGTCGAATGGCTATCTTGTGCGCTTTAAGAATAATCCTAAAAGTTATAATTATAGTTGTAATAATGTGGTATGGCTTAGTAATCCAAGGTGGATAGACCCTTTGTTTGCCAAGGTTTTTGTGTCGGGTAAGGAGGAAAAAGAAGTAAGGGAAATATGGGAGTTTATGTCTGGCAATCTTATTTATTGGCGGATTGTTTTCAAGAATGGATATGTTATAGAAGGCTGTCAAGAAAAAATATCTATTGTAACATCATGTTTGACGGAGGAAAAAGCCATAGATGTTTTTACTTACCTAAAAAATGTTGCAGCCATCAATCCGCTTGGCAAGGAAGAGGAGAAAAATGGAATCTTGTCGCAGATATACGAAAGTATAAATTTTGTGGATTCCGGTAGTGCTGCTTTTTGCTATTTCAATCCCGAAACGCATCCTTTGCTTCAACTTAACCATGGTGATCTGATTTATCCCTTTGGTTGTAATGTCAGTCAAAAGAAAGCAGTGAAGAATGCTTTTGAATCTCAGATGAGTGTTGTTCAAGGTCCTCCAGGAACGGGAAAAACACAAACCATCTTGAATATTATTGCAAATATTGTGTGCCAAGGCAAAACGGTACTGGTGGTTTCTAATAATAATTCTGCAACTGCAAATATACAAGAAAAGTTGGAAAAATATGGCCTTTCCTTTATCGTTGCACCGCTTGGAAGCAAGGCAAACAAAGAAGCTTTCATAGAGCATCAATCTGTAGTGCCTGATGAATGTGCAACTTGGAGTATCGGCATGACGGACAAAATGCACATGCGGAAACAACTACATGCAGTCTTGGACCAACTTGACAGAGTGTATGTCTTGCAGAATGAAAAGGCTAAATTATTGCAAGAGCAACAGGCTGTCATTCTGGAATGGAAACACTTTTGTATGATTATAGGAGTGGTTGAACAACAATCTTTTAGGCGTTTTCCTTCCTCCCGTATAATCAAACTATGGTTGGATTATCAAGAAATGGTTAAAGAAGAAAGTTCCATGCCAAAATCTTGGTTTGTGAAATTTAAAGAACGCCTAAAAAAATGGAGGTTAAAATGGATTTGCAAGCATCGTTTAGATATTATCGGAATTTTTGAAGATATGTCTAAGACAGCTTTACATATCAAGGAGTTTCAAACATTGTACTATCTTAATCGAAAGGAAGAAATTGCATGTCGCATTATTGAGATAGAACGTGAGTTGGAGCAATATGATTCTAAGGTTATGACGGAAAAGATGGTTGAGTTGTCAATGGGTTTGTTCAAGGCATCCTTGTGTGAGAGATATCATAAGCAGGTACGTCCTGTATTCACCGATACAATTGACTTGAAGAGGAATAGAGAGAAGTTTGCCAAGCAATACCCTGTTGTTCTCAGCACGACATTCTCAGCACGTTCTTGTATGATAGCCGATAAACTATTTGACTATGTTATTATGGATGAGGCTTCGCAGGTGTCGATAGATACAGGCGCCTTGGCTTTGACTTGTGCATACAATGCCGTTGTTGTGGGAGATGTTTTACAACTTCCCAATGTGATAACAGATGAGGATAAGACGAAACTGGAAGCCATTATGAGTCAATATCATATTGCGGAAGGCTATGATTGTGGAAAGAATAGCTTCTTGCAATCGGTATTGGATGTGATGAAGGGCGTACCAGAAACCTTGCTTCGTGAACATTACCGCTGTCATCCTCGAATCATCAACTTCTGTAACCAAAAGTTTTATGGTGGAAATTTGTTGATTATGACAGAGGATAAAGAAGAAGATAATGTGCTTTGCGCAATCCGAACTGTAAAAGGCAATCATGCCATCAATCAGTATAATCAACGAGAAATAGATGTTGTAAGGGATGAGGTGCTGCCTATTTTGAAAAAGTATGATAGTATCGGAATTATTACTCCATACAATAATCAAGTGAATGCTTTCAAAAAGCAGTTGGAGGGTGTGGAGGTTGCTACGATACATAAGTATCAAGGACGTGAGAAAGATGCCATTATTATGAGTGTGGTTGACAACCAAATTACACCATTTGCAGATGATGCCAATATGCTGAATGTGGCAGTGTCAAGAGCAAAGAAAAAATTCTGTTTGGTAGTAACAGGAAATGAACAGGAACAACATGGTAATGTGATGGACTTAATCGACTATATAGCTTACAACAACTGTATGGTAACGGAAAGTAAGTTGGCTTCCATTTTTGATTACCTCTATGAGCAATATACAGAGCAACGCATGGCATTTCTTGCTAATCACCCACAAGTCTCTGAATATGTATCAGAAACCTTGACTTATAGCTTGTTGCAAGAGACGCTGGCAAGTGATAGGCGATTCTGTAATTTGAAAGTTCTTTGTCATATACCATTAAGGCAAGTGGTTAAAGAAACATCATTTATGACTATTGAGGAACGGAAATTTGCTTCCAACTATAGTACGCATCTCGATTTTCTTATTATCAATGCCGTGAGTAAGCAATCAGTCTTGGCGATAGAAACTGACGGCTATTCATATCATAATGAGAAATCAGAACAGTATCAGCGAGATTTGATGAAAAATCATATTCTGTCTACTTATGGCTTGCCTCTGTTGAGACTTTCTACTAAGGGAAGTAATGAGAAGGAAAAAGTGTTGGATAAATTGAATGAGATTGTCGTGAAGACGAAGTCATGAAAAACGAGGATGTACCAAGGCAATTGTTCTTTGGTGCATCCTTAAATGAACTTCTTCTTAATTTTTGTTTTATAAATCTTCTAAGCCTCGATTTTGATGCTTCTCATTGTTGATGGCATCGTAATAGTCAATGTGCAAGTTATAGTTAAACGGATAGCTAAGGAATGTTTCATCCATGGCAATAAAAAGGTCAATATTTCCCTTGAAACCATTTACAGATAGAGGCAGACTCGTTAAGTCCATATTTGGGTTCAATTCATTTCCTTCGACAAGTATAGAAAATGATTCTTTCCCAGTTTGTTCACCATAATGACTATATGTCATACCATACTTTTGTAGAAGCATGTTTTTGATTTGATTGTATTTTTGGTCAACAATACTTTCTGATATGTTGGCAATTAAGGTTTTGACGCGATAGACTATCTTTGTACTCTCGTCATAATAGACAAAAATTGATACTTTGTTGTCAATGAAATGTCCTTTAAAAGCACGACATCCCACTCCTAAAGAATTACTAGTTAATTTATCATGGACACATCCTTTGGCTATCAACTTTGCTTGAAACTGCGTGATGGTTCCATTAATAGGAATTCCCATGTAATTTAGGTGCTTTGTTGTATTTTGTGCCAAACCCACAAAAGAGATAATGGCGAAAAGCCAAAGCATAATTAATTTCTTCATAAATAATTGTCTTTTAAGATTAATAAATTAGCGTGCGACAATTCTTTGTATTGTCTTTTCTATGGTTACTACCAAGTTACCATACATTCATCAAGTAGAGAGTTGTTAAAACTCCGTAAGGATACTGCAAAGATAGGGATTTTTTTGTGAACATAAATTATTTAATGCCATAAATTTCATATTTTCCTTGATTTTTGTGATTTCCTGCCTTTTGTACATCATTAACGATAGGCGTCAACCTCTTGCAAAGTGATGCTATCGTTAATGATGTACAAATCATAGCTTTTAATGGTACTTTTGCTGTTGGATTGAAAGAATTGTCACGGAGGTGGTGGCGTTTTGGAATAAAAGAATTATCTTTGCAACATATTAAGATAAGAAGATATGAATGAACAGAAGAAATTGACTCCCGAATTGGAGAAGCGTGTGCAGCAGGCGGTGGATAATTTCATGCAGGGGTATGGCTGTTGCCAGTCTGTAGTGGCAGCCTTTGCCGACCTGTATGGTCTTGACGAAAAGATGGCGAAGCGCATCGGTGCTGGCTTCGGAGGTGGAGTAGGAAGGATGCGGATGATGTGCGGTGCCGTGTCGGGAATAGTTGTCCTTGTAGGACTTGATTGCGGACAGACCGAAGGCGATGACCGCGAAGGAAAGTCGGCATGCTATAAGGTGGTGCAGCAACTGCTCGCCCAGTCGAAAGAGCAGAATGGCAGCATCATCTGTGCCGAGATCTTAGGACTGAAAGGCCATGAGAAAGCCCAGTCGAGCTATGTCGCCTCTGCCCGTACAGCCGAATACTATAAGTCGCGCCCATGCGCTGCCAAAGTGGAGAGTGCTGCCAGAATCTTTGCCGAATACTTGATGGCGAAAGAGTAAAAAATGAACTACCAAAATAACAAGGACTTTGCCGAGGCCCAGTATTACCTCAAGATGCTGGACGACTTCTGTAAGACAGGTCGGGTGATCATGCCTGAACTGCCGGCACAGGTCATGCCCTGGAATACGAAGGAAGACCCGCTGAAAGACTATCTCGTTCATCTCTTCAACCTGAAGATAACCATCGCAACAGGTGAGGAGGTGCAGAAGTTCATGCGCCAGGTGGTGAACAGCAAGATCAAGGCAAAGGTGTTCTACGACTGCGTGGGCAAGTTTGTGGTGGAGTGTGTGCATCACATTCGTTTTCAGCGCCAGCGTGCCTGGACAGCCTATCATCGTGCCGAAGATGTGCTGTCCTGGACCAGCTTCAGGCGTATGGACAGGCAGGTGTGGCATCCCTTGCTCAATCAGTTGGAGCAGGATTATGGTGCCGACGGTTTCGACAAGCCTTTCTTCGTGCGGCTGTTTCAAGGCGAGGGCGCTTCGAAGAGTGAGAACTGGGAACGCCTGGTGAGAGACTGGAAAGACTGTATCGAAAGGCAGACACTTGGCAAACTGAAGAATTTCATCGCCATCAGACAGAACAATTTCGAGAGCGGACTCGTCAAGATGATGGACCAGGTGACCCGAAACATCAAGGCCAAGGGAATACCCGAGAGCAGAGCCGTACAGGCTTGGGAACTGATGTCGGGCGGATGGACCGAGACCGAGTTTGAACGCAGGCTTAACCAGATGAAGATACAAGACCGCTATCCCGAAATTAAGGAGATAGTGGCAAAGATGGGTCGTGTGGCAGACGCCAATGGCAAGGACCGACTCACTATAGCCTCGGGCGTAGACATGAAGATGGAGCACTCAGCAGGCAGCGACATTGAGGGCATCACCGTGGGCGACGACCTCAACTCCTTGCTGCCTCTCGAACTTGCACAGTATAGCGATGAGGACATGGAAGGACTCTTTATCTATAAGTATCGTACGCGCAGGCTGCAGACCTTCCGCTATAAGAGCGAGATGGCAAAGCCTTCACGCAAGTTGGGCTTCACCCATGCCTCGCGCAAGGGTCCCATGATTGTGTGTCTCGACACTTCGGCAAGTATGTATGGCACCCCTGAGCGAGTAGCCTCCACACTAATCTCCCTGCTCGAAGAGACTGCCGAGGACCTGGAACGTGACTGTTATCTCATAGACTTTTCGGTCAATATCCATGCCGTCGACCTGATGGAGAAACGCCGGCTCAACCGCATGCGCAAGTTGGGTTTGCAGATACCTCAGTCTTCGGATGAGTCTGATGCTGAGAAGCCGCAGCGCCAGTCTGGCGCTTCTCATCTTCCCTTCATCGGTGGTGGCACGAATGCACGCAAGATGATGGACGAGATGTTCTCTCTGCTCGATAACGACGGCTTGCGTTATGTCAATGCCGACGTGCTGTGGATCACTGACTTTATGATTCCGGAGCCTCCTCGTTTGCTGATCGATAAGTTCAAGGAATACCGCGACACGGGCACCCGCTTCTATGGCATCTGTATCGTACACGAGCAAGACAAGGCCGAGAATAATTCCTGGGAGCCTTACTTCCATCACATCTATACCATCACCTATCGACCCGTGAGGAGGTATTAGACGATTCTGTATTGGTAATTGAACTTTCGCAAGTTCAGAAGTGATAGAAGTTATCACTCCTTTCGGTCGTTAGAGGTAATAGCCAACAGCACAAAGGGAATGGGGAAGGGGCAAATCCACAAAAGCATTTGTCCCTTAACTTCTCTAACTTCCCCGTTTGTGAAAGTTGAGTAAGATGTTTCTTTTATTTCTTTTTCAGCATCATCATACGCGACTTTTCCTTTGCCAGAGCCTGCATGTCCACGGCAACATCGTCTTCGTCAACGATTTCCACGCCTGTCATCGTCTCTATCACATCTTCCATGGAAACCACGCCACGAAGGCAGCCGTATTCATCAATGATGATGGAGATGTGCTCTCGTTTTTCCAGCATCTTTTCCCATATCTGATACAAGGATTCGTCCTCCTTGAAAGAGAGAATCGGGCGTACCAGTTCGGATAATTTGGTTTGGAACTTGTCGTCCGAAACCTCCTTGAGCACCATGTCTTTCAGAACATATCCTACGATATAGTCCTTATTGTTGTCATAAACGGGGATGCGGGAGAATTTCCACTCTTTCTGCTCGTAAAACTCCTTGATGGTCTGATTGATGTTAGCCGATTCCACTACGATGGATGGTGTCATAACCTCTTTGGCTTTTACTCCAGCCAGACGGATGCAACTTTTGATAATCTTGCTTTCTGATTCACGGAAGATACCTTCTGTGGTACCTACATCCACCATGGCAGAAACTTCTTCGCGACTCATGGAAGCCTGATGGCTCTTCGGTGTAAATATCTTTGTGATAAGCTCAGAGAGCAGTACCAGAGGATAGGTGATGAAAATGAGCACCCTGATGATCTTGGTAGATGTCATCGCCAGAGAGCGCCAATAGGAGGCACCAATCGTTTTCGGGATGATTTCTGAAAGCACCAGAATCAACAGAGTAAGAATGGCAGAAATGATTCCGAAGTATTCTTCACCAAAGAGTTTCATAGATTCAGCACCTACACCGGCAGAACCGATGGTGTGGGCGATGGTGTTGAGCGAAAGAATGGCACCTACCGGGCGATCTACGTTGTTCTTGTACTGTTTCATCAACGAGGCAGTCTTGTTGCCTTGATTCTCCTTCATCGAGATAAACGACATCGGAGTAGATAATAGCACCGCCTCCAGGACGGAGCATAAAAAGGATAGTGACAGCGCACCTAAAAAATATAATATGATTAAACCCATGTAAATTTCAATTCGTTAATAATATGTTATCTGTAATGAGATAGATATTATTTTCGAATGTTGCAATGAAGGATATAATGGGCTACATTACATCTGTGATGTTTATTCAATATGGATATTGATGCAAATGACATTGTTGTTATATTTCAATCTGTTGCAAAAATAAGCAGAAAAACATGATTTCAATACAATCTTTTCGTAAATTATATAGTTTTAATATGTTTTTAGTAAAAGTATGTTAGTATCTGAGTTTTATCAATGTCCCCATTGGACATACGAAACGGCAGTAAGGGCGTGTGATCACAAAGGATAATGCGATGAACAGAAGGGCTGTCGCAATGACAATCCATGAGGCAGAACGGAAGATGAATGCCGAAAAAGGCTCATAGTCAGTCCATTCGCTCCATACTCCTCCCCATATACATATCATCAACAGTGCCCATATCAGCTTGCGCACCTTGTCAAGCCCCTTGATTGCCAAGGGACTCATTCTTATCTTGTATTTCATCCCTCTGCCTGCTATCTGCTGCAGCGAGCCGTATGGACAGACGTGGGTACAATAGTGCGACTTCTTGCCAAAGAGCGGATAAATGAAGGCCGTTATCAGCATGACTGTCGCAATGATGTTGCCCGATATCTCCATGCCATGGGCTGCGAAACCCAGCAGGGAAGAATAAGAAAGGCAAGTTCCGCACCAGAATCCAAGCACAATGACATTCAGTATCAGTTGACAGAAATGATACCTTCTGTTCTTGACAAAAAGCGGTAGGATGGCTGCCATCAGCACAACGCATATACCTGTGATGTTTCTTAGTGAGAACAGAGAAGAGCCGCTGTTATCAGAAGAAACCCAACTGCTGTTATCTTTTCCCGATTCGTCGGTCTGCAGGTTGTTCTTGGCATACAGAAGTCCCCGTTGCATGTTTCCTATAATGGCTTTGGATGAGAATGTGGCTCCTGTCACCGCATCCACCTTCATGTTCATCGCCTCGTCTATCGTTCTGCCTTTCCATTTCTCAAACAGTGCAGAGGCATTGTCAAAGAATTCCTTTGTCTCGTCGTTCTTTAGCGCCACAATGTTCTCTACGACACCATTCTTGATGACGATGTTGAGTGGCACCTTTCCTCCATATCCTGTGATGTCTGATGCCAGCGCAGAAGTGTTGATGACGGCAGTTCCGTTTCCGAGTATGCGTAGAGTGTCATTGTTTGCAGCCTGTGGCTTCTGTTCAGATCGGAAAGAGTGTCCCAACAGTTCGCCATGCTTCACGATAGCCAGCGAAGAAACAATGACCAGACAGATGAAAAGACTTAATAACTGTTTTGTTCTGAAAAATGATTTCATATTTAAGTCTGTTGTTTCCTATTTTTTTATTCGTTACTGTAGTGTCTTTAACTGAAGTTTCGCAAGTTTTGCCCCACACGCCCTGAAGGGGCAGAAGCTCTTAGCCCAGGGCATCGCCCTGGGTAATTACGGCAGCAAACCTGTCGCCCTGTAAGGGCAAAAGCTTTAAAATACCGGACAATATACAAAGCTTTTGCCCTTACAGGGTGCCTTTCTGATTGTCATTGTACCCAGGGCGATGCCCTGGGCTAAGAGCTTTTGGGCCTTCAGCCCGTACTTAAACCACTTGTGTCTTTAACTTCTAACGATCGAAGGGAGTGATAACTTCTCCAACATCTGTATTTGCGAAGGTTCAATGCGTTAGATAATACGAGATGCCCCTCTTTACGTTTTCCTTTACAGCATTGCTGGAGTAGGTGGCACCTGTGACACCATCGATTTGGGCATGCTGTGCCTTTCTTACTTTCATGCCGTTCCATTTGTTGAGCAGACCCTGTTTTACCTTGTTGAAGAACTTGGGAGTCTCCTGATTGGCAAGTGCTTTGATTTCTACAATTTTCCCTTTCTTGATGTAGATAGCAAGTGGTGTGTTGCCGCGAAATCCCTTGATGTCTTTCCCCAGCGTTGTGGTATTGACGATGTAGGTTCCGTCTGCTTTCTTGGTCATGACCTCAGAGTGGGAACTTTTGGCTGTTGCTATTATGCTGCTGACCATTCCTATGCACAGTATTGCCGCAAAAATGAATATTCTTTTCTTCATAATTGTTTTTTGTTATAGAACTTTCGCTGAGTTCTCCACCCGGCGAGAGTTGAGTTTTATCCTAATTTTATTGTGTGCAAAATTACACAATAATTCTGTAATAAGCAATGCTGCTATTCAAAAATCATTATTTTTAGGTATTGCCTTACATATCCTCCATCGACAATCCTTGGTATCCGATATCGAATTTCTTGAATTTGCCTGTAGCCTGGAAGAAATGCTCGGCTTTATCTTTTAAAATGCCGAGATTTATATCCTTAGCTTGGCGTTTTACCTCATAAAAAATAACCTTCTGCTCCAGTTCATCGGCAGCGATAATATCGATTTCATTCTCTCCCTTTCTGTCCCACCAGGAGGCTATCTGGGTATATTCTTCGCTCTCTATCATCTTGGCAATAAAATATCTTTCCAGAACCTTGCCAGTGTATGTGGTGTAGCTCTTGTCCATGACCATTTTTAATTTTTTATTGGCGCCAACCTCTATCATGTATCCATATTTGTAGATGTAGCGAAACCAGACGCGAAGGAAGTTGTCTCCTATCTGATAGCGAATGTTGCGATTGGTCTTTTGGAACATCGGTATATAACGGGAGATTAAGCTATAATCGTTCTCCAGTTTGGTGAGATAGCCCGAAAGTTCTATTTTCATGATGCTTTCTATTTCACCTCGAGTTGTATAGCCTGAAGCGATAAGTTGCAGTATCTCGAAATAGCGGGCATAGTCTTTGCCAAATTCTTCTATCAGCATATTTTTTCCTTCGTAGATGAAATAAGAGTTTTTTGCAATAAACCGTTCTGTCATCTGTTCCTTGGTCGTGGCTCCTGCATCCATCATCATTTCTACATATTCTGCTACTCCGCCTGTATAACTGTAGAGAGCCAGTAGGTCATCATTGGTATAGGCTGGATTATATGTGGAGAGAATTTCCTTGATGACAGAAGGGGGAAATGGAGTGACTTTTATTTCTCCAGTCTGCCTACCATAAAGTGGTTGCTTGTTATTTTTAAAGATGATGTTCATAAGTGAATAAACAGAACCGCAGACCACGAGATTAATATGAGCTTCCTGTTTGTTAAGGTCCCATATCTTTTGCATATCTGAAAAGATAGATGGATTAACCCGCTTGAAATCCTGAAACTCATCAATGACGAGAGTGATTGGGCGAATCTTGGATAGTTGAAGCAGATATTTAAAGATGTCAGCAAAGCGTGTTACTTCACCGAGAATAGGAAGCTGAAGTTTGCTCGTCATCTCTTCGATAAAATCTCTGCAGAGTTCCGCTTCTGATTTTCTTGCTACAAAGAAATACAGCATATCCAGAACATCCTCGTATGCCTTTATCAATAAGGATGTCTTACCGCTACGTCGGCGTCCGGTTACGATTGTAAAACGGGCCGTTTGCAAAGATAGATTTCTTATCTCTTGCAATTCTTTTATTTCGTTTTGTCTTCCAAAGAACTTCATATTTCTATAATTTTATAGTTTTTTTTTGTGTGTTATTTTTCGAAACCGCTGTTTCGGAAATGGAGGTTTCGAATGCAAAGATAACAAAAAAGGCCTGAATATCAGTTTGTTTGTTCGCTAATTTAAGTTTTTTTATTTGTTTAAGTGCTGCTTGTTTTTCCGAAATGGTAGTTTCGAAAGTGAAAACGCTGGAATTGTCAGGATCATGGTCACATACCTTTCCGGACAGTATGCATATTGTATTTCATTTTCAATTTCATCTTCCCTCTTCATCTTTTCTCCTCCTATGTCAGTTTTTGTCTTAACCGGATTGTATTTTTGCCGCAGAATTGACAATAACTCTATATAATTAAGGTATGAATGCAGAAAGAAGGAGGGAGTGGAGTCCCTGAAATGTGAAATATAAGAGGAATCCATAAGATTTCTTGTTAAAAATTTGGTGGCTCATCAGATTTTTAATACATTTGCCATTGGTTAGTGACAGGGCAGGTGAAAGTCCTCGCTTGAAGTCGCTATGATGCAGAGAAACAAGATAATCTTGTGGACACGAGCAAACTATTCAGTTCTGTAGGTTGAAATCTGGTAAATTGAAACGTAGAAAGAACGAGAATTTGTTTGAGCGAGTCTACACCGTCATATGGTGTGGATTCCTCTTTCACATTTTCTTTTCTACGGGTTTTACCAGAGCCTAACTTACAAGGAAGTGAAGAAAGTAGGGGTTCGCACCATTCTTTTTTCATTTATGAACCATTATGGACTTGTTTGGTTCGCAGATATTTCCTACCTTTGCAACTTGATACACTTGCATTTGGGCAATTTGAAAGCAGCTTTCATTGCGCTCGTTTGCATAAACCATATACGATAACTTAAAAACTGAATGCTTATGAGTAAGGTATTCCAAGTAAAGCCTAAGCGCATCAAGCGCTCTAACGGTACAGTTCTCACTCCCGAAATGGTAGTGACAGTAACAACCATGCAGCACACCGCCACCCCTTTTTACAATGGAGCCAAGGAGGTGCAAGAAGCCTACATGCGCATCTATGCTTTCGATTATAAGAAAGCATGCTGCAATCCGAATGATTTTGAATTTAAAAAGTTGGACTAAAAAATATAAATAGATGAGAACGCCTAAAATGACGACGTGTAAAAAATGCCATCGTAGTTATAATACGATGTCGGAAGTTTCTGTGTGTCCAAGTTGTGGTACTACAAATATTTGTTATACACATGTAATGAATGATGTGGCATCAGGGCTTAAGTTTTTAACAAAAATATTAAAAAAATAGAGCATTATGGCAAATGAAGTAACAGTATGGAACAAAGTTATGTCTTCGGCTTTGGCTATTCCTGGAGTACAAGTAGATAGAGAGACGTTTTTAGATCAGAACTTCGACAGTATTGCTCTAAAGATGAATTGGAGAAGGCTATCTCAAATCCTGTTGATGTCCTTTCGGAAGATAGAATAGATAGTTTAGCAAACTCCTGTATCAATAATCATTTATTGAAAGTTACATCTTTGTCGGTTGTCGCTGGTATTCCAGGAGGTTTAGCTATGGCAGCAACAATCCCAGCAGATATGGCTCAATATTATTGGCATACTTTCGTCTTGGCACAGAAATTAGCCTATCTTTATGGTATTCCGGACTTAAGAGATGAAAATGGTAATCTTACCGAAACGTCACAAGATATGTTGACTTTGTTTGTCGGTGTGATGATGGGAGCTGCTGCAGCTAATAATGCAATTAAAAATGTTTCTAAGGCATTTGCTGTCCAAGTTGTTAAGCGCTTGCCTCAAAAGGCTTTAACTAAAACAGTGTATTATCCTATTATTAAGCAAGTAGCCAAATGGATAGGAATAAAGCTGACAAAAGATACTTTTGCTAAAGGCGTAGGTAAAACAATTCCAATTTTGGGTGGCATTATTTCTGGTGGATTAACTGCTGCAACATTCCGTCCTTCAGCTAAGCGTCTTCAAAAGAAATTGAAGGAACAAATGTATGACATTCATATCCCAGAAGGAGATACAGAAGATTTTGTAAATGCAACCTTTTCAGAGGTAGAAGATGGAGCGGAGTCTCCTATTGCGTTAGAGAATCCAGATAAGTTGATTATTCAATTCATGCTTAATTTGGCAAAAGTAGGAGGTAATTGGAATGAAAGAAAAGAAACTCTTTTATCTAATGAAATAGAGAGTTCCACTTTGTCTGAAGATGAGCAATTAGAACTTGCACAACTAATGAGTGATGATAAGTTATTGCAAATAGACTTCTCTTCTATACAAAATGATGAAGCTAATAATGCGAAGTTGTTAGAAAAAGGAGTTGATATCTTGAAAGCAGAAGATAAAGTTGCTTTGGCTGAAAAATTATATTTCAAAAAGATAGCAAAACAATTGGGCTTTTCTGCTGAGGATATAGAGGAGGCCATGAACTAAATTAGTTGCAATTTTAATTGGAAATATTATGATAGTAGTTAGAACAAAAGAAGAATTGCAAGAAGCTATCAAAAATAAGGTAGATTCAATAAGAATAGAAGATCCCTATGCCAAGACATTTGCTAATGCAGTTCGTTCAAGAAGGAGGAAAGCTAAGGTAGCTAAGGGGGCTATTGGATTTGGAGCTTTAGCAGTAATAGGTGGTTTAGCTGCCGCTCCGTTTACAGGAGGCGCTTCTTTAGCGGGAACTGTTATGGGTGCAACAGCTATGGGACTTACCGTTGGTACTGTAACTATAAGTACGGCAGAATTAGCAATGATTCTTGGTTTTGCTGCTTATGCTCTCAACAAGAAATATACCATAAAGATAGGTGATGGGGATAAGTATGTTGAAATGCGACCTCAATAAAAATAACTTAAAAATAATAATGTTACGGGAAGATTAAAACCTGACACGCGTAACCTTTCACAGGGCGAGGCAGACACAATTGTTAGCATTGTTAAAAAAGTGTTGGATGTCATTGTAGATATGACAGGTGGAAAACCTACGTTTGGAGGTAAGAAGTAAAAATTTGTCCGACGCAAAGCACGAAATAATGAATGATTCAATAAATCGTTGTTGGTTGGCTGTGCGTCGGACAAGAGTATGCCGTTTCGTTTATATGGTAAGAGTATTTTTTTTAAAACTACTTATAAATCATATCGCTTATGTTTAGAGGATTCTGTGCTTTCGTCTGCGATGATTGCGGACATAGATTCAAGGGGATGGATTGCGAGTGGATGGCAACAGCCTATACTGCTCCAGTGAAATGCCCTAAGTGTGGTGGGTGGCATACCTATCCACCAGGCTTTTTAGGCTTGAACAAATATGTCTATCGAAGAATATGGAAAAACAGAGAGAAAAAATAATCATTTTAAAATAAGGCTATATGAAGATAGCGATTACTTATGCTGAGCTGCAGGATTATGTAGCCAGTCATTTTCATAAGACTGTTAATTTTGGGTATGTAGACGGGGCTACTGTGTCTGTCTCTATACCTATCAAAGTGCTGGGCTTTACCAAGTCTGTAAGCATAAACATTATCGTGAAGAAGATAGAGGGTGCCGACTTGTTCTTGTCGTATGATGGCAAAATGGGGATAGACTTGCTTGTTTCACCTGCAATCTCTTATGCCAAGAAACTTGTGCCGGAGAAAGCTGGTTGGGTGGAACAGATGCCTGGCAATATCGTTAAACTGCGCCTTGGCGACATTGACAAATTGCAGAAAGTGTTTGAAAAGCTGAAACTTGACAATATCTTATTTGAGCCGGGAAATATTGGAATAGAAATGTCATTAGTCTATTGATTCGTTATGAGTGACTGACGTCTATTTCGCAAAAAAATAGAGCGTTCTTACTTTTTTCTTGAACCTCTGTCACCATTTGACATCTCTATATAGTTATTTCGCAGCCGAAATCAAATGTATAACTATATAAGGTAATGTAACAATGGAAAAGAACATCAGGAAAAGAGTATGTAGGTTGGCATTTGTATTGAGTGCCGTGCTGGTAGTGTTATTTGGCTATTGGTTCTTCTTGAACCCTTATGGCTATTGGCAAAAGAAGAAAGAAGCTGAAAAGGAAGAGTATTCTGAAAGAAGGATGCTTTGGCGAAAATCGGAGACTATGACCATGCAACAGATGTTGTCGGATATGACGCTAATGGCTAAGGGGGATTCGGTTCTGGTTTGTTGGCTAACTGGTCTCTCGCTTCCCGTTTATCGTGACTTCATTCATGGTACTGCGCAACCTACAAGGAATGCTTGGGCTGAGACGAGATATTGGTATATGTCTTCTCTCGCTAAAGGCAGAGAATGGATGGAGGAGCGTGCCAAGACGAGGATTCACAAGAGCCTGATCTTTGTGGAATCGAGTAGATTCCAGGTGCAGAAGGATTCCTTGAAGGATTATCGTAAAGAGAAACTTACTCCAACTGAGATTAGAAACAACAAGATGTATCTAAAAGATAATTGTCTGTATAGATGAAATCATAGCATAAATAAAGTGTAACGAAAAATGAATAAAATTATAGGGTTTCTTGTTATGGTTTTCATGTTCCTACCCTGGCGACCAATCGTTGCAATAGTGGCAGCAGTATTGTTTGTCAACATCAATGGTACGGAATTGTATGGATGGCAAGCTGGTTTGGCGCATGGATTGTTCTTCTTGCCTAATCTGGTGAGGCATCTCTTTGACGGCGATGTCCTTTTCAAGGCTACCAATTGTACTACAGGTTATTATGTTGCCTGGTGGATAGCTACAGTCGGTTCGTGCATCGGTTGGCTCGTTGATGCTTGCTTTTCTTTTATGAAAGCATCGGCATTTGTAGGTAGTGATAAAGAATAAATAAATATAAATACGATGAATAGTATGGCTGATAAAAAAGCAGCAAAGCGTGAGAAGATGATGAACAGATCGTCATATCGTCTGATGGTAGGTACGGCGAAGTATATGGACAAGTGGTTCCTGGATCCTATTCTTGGCTTCATCCTTCCTGTCGGTATCGGTGATGCTTTGACGAGCGTGTTTGCAT
>ENA-ORMJ01000322-ORMJ01000322.1-human-gut-metagenome-genome-assembly--contig:-NODE-322-length-37308-cov-9.090677_pt1 | contig 37308 bp, 25 predicted proteins | sample MGYA00242100_ERZ508989 | MGnify/ENA primary metagenome ERZ508989 (study PRJEB26280, sample SAMEA2531403) | human gut metagenome | biome: human gut; feature: human-associated habitat; material: faeces...
CAAGTTCACCGATTGCAACTGATACACCGCCTGCACCAAAGTCATTACATTTCTTAATAAGCTTAGTTACTTCCGGACGTCTGAAAAGTCTCTGCATCTTACGCTCTGTAGGTGCATTACCTTTCTGAACCTCTGCTCCACAAGTCTCTATAGACTCCTCTGTGTGAACCTTAGATGAACCTGTAGCACCACCACAGCCATCACGTCCTGTACGTCCACCAAGTAGGATAATAATATCTCCTGGATCAGAATTCTCTCTCTTAACTGCGCTTCTTGGAGCTGCCGCTATAACCGCACCAATCTCCATACGCTTAGCAACATAATCTGGGTGGTATATTTCTTTAACATAACCTGTAGCAAGACCAATCTGGTTACCATATGAGCTGTAGCCGTGAGCTGCTTCTGTAACAATCTTTCTCTGTGGAAGCTTGCCGTGAAGTGTATCTGCTACCGGAACTGTAGGGTCTGCCGCACCTGTGATACGCATAGCCTGATATACATATGTACGTCCTGAAAGTGGATCTCTTATAGCTCCACCAAGGCAGGTAGCAGCACCACCAAATGGCTCTATCTCTGTTGGGTGGTTATGAGTTTCGTTCTTGAAGTTTACAAGCCACTCCTCTGTCTTTCCATCAATCTCAACAGGAACAACTATAGAGCAGGCATTAATCTCATCAGACTCTTCCTGATCTTCAAGCTTGCCTTCTGCCTTTAACTTCTTCATACCCATAAGGGCTAAATCCATAAGACATACGAACTTATCTTTTCTGTCTTTATATATAACAGCTCTGTCAGCAAGATACTTATTGTAAGTTTCTTCCATAGGAGCTCTGTAATATCCGTCCTTAAATTCTACATTCTTTAATTCTGTAGCAAATGTTGTGTGGCGGCAGTGGTCAGACCAGTATGTATCAAGAACTCTGATTTCTGTCATAGATGGATCTCTGTTCTCTTCATTCTTGAAGTAATCCTGAATGAACTTGAAATCCTTAAATGTCATAGCAAGACCAAGTGAATCATATAATTCCTTAAGCTTGTCCCCGCTCATATCCTTGAAGCCATCAAATACAACAACATCTGCTGGTGTATCAAACTTAGTAACAAGTGTATCTGGAAGCTTCTCATCAGCTACTCTTGAATCTACCGGATTGATACAATGGTTTTTAATCTTAGCCTTATCATCATCTGTAAGCTTGCCTGATATAATATAAGTAGTTGCAGTCTTAATTACAGGAGTTTCATTCTCATTAAGGAACTTAACACACTGCTCTGCCGAATCAGCTCTCTGGTCGAACTGTCCCGGAAGATATTCTACAGAAAATACAAAATCATCATCTGAAGCCTTAAATTCATTCTCATACACATCATCAACAGGTGGTTCTGCAAATACTGTTGTAAGTGCTTTCTTATATGTCTCATCAGAAAGATTCTCAATATCATATCTGATAAGCACCCTTACATCTGTAATTGTCTTAATACCGAGATAACCTGTGATTTCATCGTGTAACTCCTTTGCATTAACAGCAAAAGGTTTCTTTTTCTCAACAAAAACTCTTTTAACGCCACTCATTTTAATTATTTCCTTTCTTAATCAGCTGTACTCCTGTCACTACTATTTCAACAAGAATGTAGAATATTTTATCATATCATTACTAAAGAAACAAGACACAAGAACAATGTTGTGTATATTTCTATATTGTATACACTATTCATGCATACGTCTTATAATCTTGTATACAACTTCATTACCCATAACAAGAGGGGCTGTATGTGCAAAGAATACTATGCCATCTGTCGGTGATAATATCTCACTCTTGACATATCCCTCACACGGATCAATAACCTGGCCTATTACCTCATTATGGACAACCGGATCCCCCGGTTCTTTAAGCCTTTTGTAAAAACCTGCATCATATGTCTTAACGGCTGATAAATCATACTCGTTAATGACACTTGCTATGTAACCACTGTGATTATTATATTTTAATATTCCCATTCTCGTAAGAAATCTTAACACTGACGATACTGCCTGTCTTGCAGACTTTTCATCAACCATATCTGTGCTGTTCGTATATATCGAAAAAGCATTTGTTCCATTCATCTGCCAGCTATAATTAAGCGTTGCCGTATCCATAGGCTTTGGCTTTCTTATAACAACATACTGCAGTCCAAAAAGATTGGCAAGGCTCGCACTCTGATAACCCGTTTCCATCATACGTACATGAGGTATGAAATCTCCAGGCATATAAAAGCTTGCAAACTGTATTCCATAGCTGTAGCCCTTACTGCTTTCAAATATTGCAGCAGCTATCTGCTTGGTAGTATCTCCCGCTTCATCACCAGGGAACATTCTGTTAATATCTGTATTATCTACAGGCCAGAACCTCTTTTCAACATTCATAGAAAATCTGTTAGCTGACGGAATCACTAAAATCTCGTGGTTATGCGATATTGCACCTCTCATTTCAAGGTCTTTTAACACCTTTATAAGCTGTGAACATATGTATAACTGCTGTATCTCATTACCCCTCATAGCTCCGACTATACATGCTGACTTCTCACCATGCCCAAACCTGTAGCCTTCTATTTCAAAATTCTCTCTGTATATTCCCTTAAGACTATATAAAACTTCTTTTTTCACTACACTCTTCCTCCGTGTACTCTCGCAAGAAGCGCTCCCTTGTATACAACTGGATTTTCCCTCAATGTGAATACAATGCCATCAACCGGAGATTCAATATGCTGTATTATCCTTCCCTCTATTGGCTCTATTATGTCGCCTATTGCATCTCCCATATGGATATTGCCACATGAATTAATAGATGGAACAAATATGCCGCTTTCCTTCGCTGTCAGGAAATTAACCTCTCCCTCTGTTGAGATAATAGGCTCTCTGACAGCTATTTTATTATCAGCCTCTGGTATTTCCCATATTCCCAGATTACTCATAAGGTTAAATATTCCATCAATAAGCTGCTGGCTGTATTCCCTGTTAATTCTGTTACCAACGCCCATCTCTGCTACAAGAGTAGGTACACCAAGATGATTAAGGCTGTATGCCAGTGTCGCATCAAGCACTGTTATTGATGAAAATATCCATACAAAATCCGCATTTAACATCTTTGCAAATGGAAGCAGTCTTTCCGCATTTTCTTCATTCAGTCTTACCTGCGGCATCTCTCTTACAAAAATATTGCTTGAATGAATATCAAGACAGAAATCACTTCCAATTATATCGTTGACAATTCCTGCCGCAACGCTCTCTGCCACAGCTCCATTATTATCACCCGGAAATACCCTGTTCATATCAAGCTCAAACATAGGAATTCCCCTTGAACCTGTATCTATTCCAAGGGGATTTACATCTGGATATATATCTATAATTCCTTTTAATCTTTCCAGATTATTATTAACGCGTCTTATGACTTCGTAGCACACATACTGTCCATCCAGCTCATCACCGTGTATTCCTGTAACAATAGATATTCTTGGAACAGGCTCGCCATTATAATCTTTCGGTGTGAGCCTGTTCTTCTTAATAACCATTCTCTCATGTACAGGAAGCTCTATTGAAACAACCTCTTCTATCATAAACTAACCTCTGTAAATATATTCTCACTACATAGAATCATAATTTCTTATCAATACACCCTGTGAAGTCTTCTTTAAGGCAATATGTGTAAATACAGTACTAGGAACATACGTCTTATCGCCCATAAATACACGGCTTCCTGGATATATATTCTTATCAATCCTTACAACTGCCCTGTCTGACTCCCTTACAAGTGTATAAAGATTACGGCTTTTTTCTTCATATTTGGCTTTCTCTGCTGTCTTAACAATCTTTGACTGCAACAGCTTTCTGTTAAGTGTTTCATCAAACTTATCAGAACCTGCCTTCTTTAATATATCAAGCTTCTGTAAAGCCTGATTAAATCTGTCTATCTGCGTATCTATATCCTTAAGCACCATAAGCACCTTGGCATATTCACTGCTTATCTCCTTAGTTACACCAACTCTTAATACAGTCTTAGAATAAGACTCACTTCCACAAGCTTTAATACATATGCCCCTTACGCCTGTGACATCTCCGCCTATTACAGAACCTCTCTTGCCCTCAAGATATATTCCGCCATATGCCAAAGCTGTTGTATTAAGCATATAATCACACTTTATATCACTATGGCTTATAATATGTGCATTCTCGAAAAACCTTGCTGATATATTGCCCATAGCTTCTATTCTTCCGTTCTCACCTGCATTAACACCATCCTGTATAATGATATCCTGTCCTGACCATATATCTGCATCTTCAACATATCCGCCTATGTATATATTACCCATAGCGTGTATCTTGACACTGCCTCTGACACTTCCGTTAATCTCTACGTCACCATTAAAATCTATGCTTCCTGTTCCAACATCAACATCACCGCTGACATTATATACATTACTTACATTAAGGTCGTAGTTACGATATTCTACTTTGCCGCTTAACTGGGCATAATAAGACTTGCCGTCCTCTGACACTGTAAAGCCCTTGCCTCTTAACTTAGGTCCTGGTCTTCCTGGCTTTGGAACTAAAAGCTTTCCAAATACGTCATATCCAAATTCACCCTTGGTAGGTTCTATATACTCTGCAAGCTTATCATCTTTATTAACCTTCTCAAAAAGCTTTACATTAAAATAATCAACAGAACCATCTTCTCTTAATGTAGGCTTATTATCTCTTTCATACTCTGAATCAAAGAAGAAGTTGTAATAACCATCAGTACCGTTAACTGCACTTTTACCTTCTGCTACCACGATTTCAATATCGTACAGCTTATTAAGAATAACTTCGCGTATTCTCGCTTCATTAATTCCTGTACGCACACCTGCCTGTGAAAGCTTGTCTGCAATCTCCTCATATGTATAAGCTTCATCACTGCCTATGCCATTAAGGACTATACTTGCTTTCATATGATCATTATCAACATTGACAACTACTTCTTTGGTATTTAACTGTATCTGTTCTCTAAGTACATCATTCAATTCTGACTCCTCCAATCAACCATAGCACATTGTCTTATGTCATCTTTATAATCGAATTCCCCTTATATGTATGTCCTTAATTACTGGTCTTTATATACTAATAATTCCGAAGGATCAAGACCCCTCTCAAGCATTATTCTTATCTGCTCCATCTGTCTGCAAGTATATCTTGCATCGGCGTATACGCTTACATCTACACCACTCTGAAGTCCAAGCAGTATCTCCTGACTTTGAAGTTCATTAAGCTGTGGTTCTTCCTGAACCTTGCCATCATTCTCAATCTGTTCTCTCATCTCTTTCATCTGGACAGCATTGATAAATGGATCTGCATATGGACTTACATCTATCCCTTCTTCTCCTAACCTTATCTGTTCCATCTGTCCTGAGGAGAAACCTATCATATTATACTTGGTAATATCTATTCCAGCCTCAAGTCCTAACCTTAACTGTTTCATCTGGTCTGCTGTATATTCATGAAGCATATACTTCGATACATCTACACATTTTAACAAGCCTATTCTAATCTCGTTAAGCTGGTGTGCATCGAAATTCTCATCAACAAAAAATGTTAAATCAACATCATCTCTCTTAGCCAGTCTTATCTGTCTTAACACCTCTCCAGAATATCCAAGCTTTGCATATCTTGTAAGATCAAATCTGTACTTTAATGCAAGACGAATCTCTCTCATAACAGAATAATCGTACTTCGGATTGCATATAAGCGATAAATCAATACCCTCTTTTATGCCTTCTTTAATCTGCTCCATCTGCATATAATTATACTCTGGATCTGCCATGGCACTTACATCAATCCCTTCCTCAAGTGCCATTCGTATAACCTTCATCTGCCTTGAATTATATTCGGGACTGGCATATATTGAAATGTCAACGCCATTATCATTACCTTTAGTAATCTCAAGCACCTGAAGTTCGTTAAATCCAGCTTTCTTCCATTCATCTATTCCCGCATGGGAATCCGCTAAATTCCTGATTTCATTCTCTCCCATAGTTCTCTCCAATATAAATAATCATATAATTAATTGTCACAGTCCGTATTTATACTAAAATAATAGCATATGTCTGACAATTTCTCAACATATTACTTGCCGAATTTCACCGTAATCGACAAATTTCCTCATAATTCCCCATATGCCTTATAATCTCCAGAAATCCTCAATACATTTTCCTGTATTATTAATATCTACAGGGTACACTTTATCCCATTCCCTTGGATACTGCATCTGATATTCCTGTGTCATAAAACGGTCATCTAACAGAAGTATTATGCCCTTGTCATCTGAAGTTCTTATAACTCTCCCAGCCGCCTGCAGCACCTTGTTCATTCCCGGAAATACATACGCATACTGATAGCCATTCTTGCCCATACTGTCAAAATAATTTCTTAATATATTACGCTGTCTGCATATCATAGGTATACCTGTTCCTACAATACACGCCCCTATAAGTGACTTATCCCTTAGGTCAATTCCCTCAGAAAATATACCGCCAAGCACACAAAAGCCCGTGACATTTCCACTTGTATTATCCATAAATACTGACAAGAAATTCTCTTTATCGGCTTCCGTCATATTATTATCCTGTATCAATACATTTTCTCCCTCAGAGATATGATAAATGTAGCTTCCATCCTCAACATCGTGCAGATCTATAACATTGCAGGCATATTTTTGTCTATATATATCATACACCTCTCTCATATAGCTGTAAGAAGGAAAGAATATCATATATTTGCCCTGCTTCGACTGCGTAAGCGTGTGGATATAACCTGCAATCTTAGCATACTCATTATAATTACGCCTTGTATATCTGCTTGTAACGTCACGTCCAATAAGCACTCTCTTATTATCTGTATCAAACGGCGAATGTGCATACACAGCATAGTCATCTGCATTTCCTGAAAGCATTTCCTTAAAATAATTCACTGGAAGAAGTGTCGCCGAGAACATTATTGTCGATATTCCCTGACTTAATCTCTGTGATAGCTGTCCTGATGGGTCAACACAGTACAGATGAAGTGCAAAGTCACCATCATCGGTATGCTCAGCATATATAACATACTTCTCATCTATGCAGTCATACATATTAATAAAATGTCTTATCTTAAAGAAGAATTCTATTATCTCATCGCACACCGGCTTTCCTTTATTCTTATCTAAGAACTTCTGCATATACGAATAGCTCGATTGCAGATTAGCGAAAAATGTACCGCAGTAATCATCTATTATTACATATTCTTTATCACAGGTTCTCTTTAGTTCCAGAAGATATTTGTTACATTTTTCAAGATATGAAGCCAGCCTTTTATCCATATCTTTAACCACCCTTTTGCAGGCAAGAAAATCTTCCTTGACAAGCGTTGCGCTGTACATTTCCCTTGCCCTGTCAACAAGGTTATGTGCCTCATCAACAAGAAATACATAATTGCCTTTGCCGCCATCACCAAAATATCTCTTTAATGAAGCATCTGGGTCAAATACATAATTGTAATCGCATATTATTCCATCACACCAGTATGAAACATCAAGCGACATTTCATACGGACACACCTTATGCTTCACTGAATACTGCAATATCGTATCCCTGTTAATTACCGCTTCATTAGTGATTATATCGTAAACAGCTTCATTTACCCTGTCAAAATGCCCCCTTGCATACTCGCACACCTCTGGATTACAGTTGTGCTCATCAAGATGACATATTTTATCCTTCGCCGTCAGTGTCACTGTGCGAAAATGCAGTCCTGCATCTCTTAGTATCGCATATGTTTCCTCGGCTACCGTTCTCGTTATTGTCTTGGAGGTAAGATAGAATATCTTGTCAGTTAAGCCATTACTGCACGACTGCACGGCTGGATATACTGTTGATATAGTCTTTCCTACTCCTGTCGGTGCCTGTATATATAACACCTTCTGTTCTTTTACCGTGTGGTATACACTCGCAACCAGCTTCTTCTGCCCCTCCCGGTACTCAAATGGAAAATGCAGTTTCTGTATTGAAGCATTCCTTTCCGCCATTTCATCAAATACATAATCCATCCACTTTTTAAAGCCAGCTACAAGTTCTCTGTACCATTTTATAATTGACTCACTGTCATATTGCTCTTTAAATCTTACTATTTTCTCAGTTTCTGTATTACAGTAAGTAAGCTGTACATCAATGCTCTCCAGATTATACTTTGTTAAATATATATAAGCGTACACCATAGCCTGTGCCTTATGCACATACACCGGCTCTTTAAGCTTTGTTACATCTGCCTGCATAGTCTTAATCTCATCAATTGTAACCCCGCCAATCGGAAGCTTACTGCCATCCTCATCTTCCTCTATATCAGCTATTATTCCGTCTGCCCTGCCCTCTATTCTAAGCTCGTATTCAATTCCTCCCTTTGATGTCAGCTCCTCTTTATTCCTAAGAAGCACCTCTGCCCTGTAATTAGAACCCATAGAGTGCTGGATTTTCCTGTGAAGCCTCGCACCCTCCTGCATAACCTTAACGTCAGTAACACCTGTATCCCTGTTATCAATATCCCCACCAAGGCACATAAATTCAACCAGATTTCTTACTGATATATTAAATGTATTATCTTTAATTACATACATATCTGTGCCTCCTTATATATCATATTTCTGCGTATTTTTTGTGCTCATTATATCATAATTTTTGCGCAGCTTTTCAGCGCATATAAAGTTCCGCAAGGAACTTTTAAGATGAGCACTTTTGTGCTCATTATACTAAAATTCTTCTGTGACGTTATAGACATACCCATTCTTTACTCTGCCAGTACGCTTTACTATCTCAAGATAATTAAGAATATTAAGCGTATATCTTGACGCTTCAACACTGACCCCAGCAGCCATGGCAAAGTCTTTCACCGTAAAATCTTCCTTCAAATCCGCTGGAACTAACTGCATATAATCTTCTATCCTGTCAAATCTTACTATTCTTCTTATTCCGACTGGTACTCTGTCATATCTTGTTGAGCCTCTTTTCTTATCATAGCTCCAGCCGTTAAGAAGTTTATATTCTTCCATATCCATAAGCACAAGATTGATTGAAAGATTAGGATTTTTAAGATAGCTTTTTATCTTATATAACTCGTAAAATGCATCATATTCCGTAAAATGTCTTGGCGATTTTCTCCTGCCCCGAGTCTCCCCATTATCAGGATTAACCCAGCTTAACCATTTGTTAAATGGAAGCGGATACACCACTGTAACGTGATAGTCTTGTAGAAATACCGCAAGCTTATCCCTCAGCTTATTAAGCTGGCGTGTCTGTATCTCTATTATCCCTTTGTCATTGTATATATCCGCATAATAACCGCTCATAGCGACCTCGTGCTTGTCCTCATCAGGTTCATAGTACAGCTTAAGGACAGCGTGAAGTGTCTTTTCTGATAATGTTCCTATCCCCTTGTTATTATGTGCCTTGCCAATTATCCTATCTTTAGCCTTGACAAAAGCCTCGTAATCTTCATATTCTGATGTTTCATATAATATATTGTTCAATGTTCTGTCCATAACCTGTCTAAAACTTATATTTCAATCTATTGTATACATATATGTTTATTATATAATAATTTTCTTTTGCATTCATTATATATGCTTACATACTTTATACATTGAATTCCATTATAAGGCAGAACATATATTCTTACAAGAAAAAAGCAGTAAAAGCTTTTTAATATATTCTCATTACCTGTCTGCCCTGTAAAACGAATATATTTTAGATAACCACTTGTGCCTTTACTGCCTTTTATTATTTTTTTATTATTTATTATTTGTACTTATTAATCACAAACTTTTATATTATTAAACACTCATATACATATTTCACAAATATATCTTTATCTGCCATTTTAATAATTATTATCAGGAGTTATTTTTTCTTAAAATGTGCTATTTTAAGTGTTGCAATAAGCCCCCTTAATGTATCTGCCTGTGTACTCATATCCTGACTTGCAGCGGCACACTCCTGTGATGTGGCAGAATTAGTCTGTACTACATCATTGATATCTTCAATGCCGTCATCAACCTGCTTAATTGTCTCTGTCTGAGTATTGAGAACATCTGCAATGTTATTAACTTCATCAACTATATGCCTTGAATTATCCACAACCACACCAAGCTGGGAAGCTGTGTCATTGGCAATAACCATACCTTTCTCAACTGCCGCAACAGATGTATCTATTAATGAAGCTGACTCCTTAGCAGCTTCTGCACTCTGTGCCGCAAGTGCTGATACCTGATCTGCAACTACTGCAAAGCCTTTTCCGGCATCTCCAGCCCTTGCTGCCTCTATAGAAGCATTGAGTGCCAGAAGATTAGTCTGTGAAGCTATCTGGTTGATAGTTTCTATTATCTTGCTGATTTCTTTGGAAGCTTTTTCTATTTCACTCATTGATGTGACCATCTCACCCATTTTGCCGTTACTTTCATCAAGCTGTGTTCCTAGTTCATTTACCTTGCCACTTATTGCTCTAGCGTTCTGTGAATTCTGTGCAACACTTTCTGACACACTTGCAAGGGAAGCTGTAAGCTCCTCAACTGAAGCCGCCTGATTAGTCGCTCCTTCTGCAAGCTCTGTTGAACTTGAGGCTATCTGTTCTGAACCTTCTGCCACCTGGTCAGCTACTCTTTGAAGGTGCTTTACAAGATCTGCCATACTTGCTTCAAAGCTCATAAATGCATCTAATATTTCCTCAAAATCGCCCTTCCACTCAACCTCTGGCTTAACATCAAAGTTACCATGTGAGAATTCCTGCATAGACCTTTTAATATCATCAACATATGAACTTAATGTTCTTATTGACTTACGCAGGCTGTGGGCTAATGCTCCTAATTCATCATCCGAATGGTATGTAAGCTCACTGTGCAGGTTGCCACTAGCAAGGTCTTTAGCTACATTATCTATTTCCCTTAATGGTTCTATTATCATCTCTGTAATCTTAGCACCTATTTTCTTTGATATAAGGCTCGCTATTACAATAAATAACACAATAGCCACACCGCCTATGACAGCCACAACATTGCTTGACAATATTGCCTGATTCGCCTCTTTGTTGGTTTCATCCTCCATTTTATCCGCAATACTCATAAGATTGTTAAGTGCAGGTGTACATACTGTGTGGATTTTATTCTTGGCACTTGCAAGGTCACCCTTTTCAATCTGGTTAATTATATCGTAACCGATACTGCCCCATTCATTAAGTGCTTTAACATACTGGTTATACAAATCATCATCTATTATATTGGTATTCTTTATAATATCAAGCTGTGTCTGGGAGTCTGTAAGAACTGTCTTAACATTATTCTTATAATTCTCATAAGTTGAACTGTCGTCATTTAATGCCATCTCTCTTATATTGCGGGCAGCAGAACTAATATCTATAATACTTTCTTTAGCAGCATTATTTGCTTTCTGAGCCCCTTTTACATAAGAATTAAATCTTATATCCAGAAGAGATAAACCAATTATGCTTACGATTCCTGATAAAATCATAAATTTAATTACAGTAGCGTAAATGTATTTTATTTTGTCGTGTAAATTTAGTTGGTGTAATTTAGATATCATTCTTGTACATCTCCTTCTTTAAATTGATGGGGGTGGAAGATAGACGGACCCCGGACGCGTTGTTAAAGCGAATAGAAGCAACAAAGACACGTTTGCACTGCGTGTCGCTCGCAGCGGTACTAAGCTGCCAGTTGGAACTGCCAGCTAAGGACCGGCGGCTCCCCAGCGTCTTCTTATGCTTCTATCAGCTTTAGCAGCGCTGGCTTTCTTTCAACCCTTGGTATATTTTGTTTTATTTATTAAGTAGATTTTATAACATAGCAAAATATATTTGTCAATATGTTATATTTGACTAATTTTAAAATATATTTCAGTGAATTAGGAATGGAATAGAGATGGGGGATTTTTGCGTAAAAAAAACAGCCGGACAATAGATTTACGAAAAGAGGATGTCCCCTGTTACTAGACAAGCCAGTAAGGCGGGGACTGGGGATTGAGGCTCTATTGTCAGACTGTTGTGGTTATTGTCACCTATTTATTATCTGATTATGATTTAACTATTTGATGGCTGTTTATAGTGGACGATAGATATTTATTATTTATCGTCTATTTCTTCTAGTTCCAGTTCCTCAGACTCATTGTATTCTTCGGGGAGATCTTTTGTGGTTGATGACTGATATGGGACGGCATCATCAGATACTTCTTCATCTATATCTTCTTCTAAGTCATCATATAAGATATCTTCTTCATCATCTTCAAGTTCCATATCGTCTAAGTCTTCCTCGTCTATATCTTCGTCTTCGTAGCCGTCCATTGCTCCTACGAAGGCTTTTTTGCTATTTGAAAGCTTAATGCTTAAGGCTATAACTACAACTATTAATGCTATTATTACAACAGCAAGGACTGCTAATATAACGAATATATAATCGCTTACTGTATTAAATGCTTTATCACTGTCAGCTGTCTTTGTGTTGGTGTTAATTACCTGTTCATCTGCCATATTGTAACCGGCGTAGCCTTGTATTGTGCCATCATTGACATTGTATCTGAACCAGCCTGTTTCTCCTGTAGAGCTTACGCCATAGAATAATGCGTAGTTGCCTGTTCTGTCAAGGAGGGCATCGACTTCTTTGCCATTGATTACTGTTCTTCCAACATCATAGCCCTCTGGAAGTTCCATAGACGCTTCATCTATGGCAAGTATGCAGTATGTAAATTGTGGCTGGCTTACTTCTACGAATGGCGAAAATGTCTTTCTCACCGAATCGTATACATAATAACCGCTCTCACCTTTGCCATCTGTACTTTCAAGATAGACAATTGTTACTCCTGTATCAATTCCAACACCTGCTGATACCTTTGTTCCATTATAATCATACTCTGTTGGAGTATAGCCATCTGGAAGTGGGTGTTCATCATTAGCAGATACAATCTTATATTCAGCATTATCTACTGTAATATTCGGCTCTTGTATTGCTTCACTGTTAGGATCCTGCACATCAGGAATATTATTATTGTCTGTTGATCCATTAGATGAGTCCGAACCTGTTGCCTGATTATTTTCATTAGAAGCTGAATTAGTTTCCTTGGTTGTCTTTATTGTATAAGTTCTTTTACTGCCATTTTCTGCTGTTACAGTAATTGTTGTTGTGTTAAATCCTGGATCCATTCTCTTACCAGATACGCTTACAGTTGCCTTTGAATCATTAGGAACTGCACTTACTGTAAGGCTTGCACAGTCAGCACCAACAGATGTTGTATAAGTAGTTACATCTGGTGAAAATGCTGGAGATAACACACCAGGACTTATCTGTAATGAACTTAATGTATTATCTGATGAATATGAAGCTGGTGCAGAAGCTGTAACTGAACCTGACGATTTGGATATACTGCACGCCTGCATATCTATATCAATAACCTTGGAATCACCTATAACATTAAGGCTTGAAGTACCAGCTCCGATAATCTTAAATGTTATTGTCTTTGACTGGTTGCTTGCTGTACTTTCGTCCATAAAGCTGACCATCGCAGTTCCCGAATTACTTGAGCTTCCGCTTAATGCTAATATTGATGGGTCATAGGATACATATATTGTAGCTCCGCCTATTCCGCTCGATGCACTGATTGACACATCTATAGATACTGTATCGCCTACCGTACCACTTGCTGAACCAATTGATACTCTTGCTGTTCCTGCCGCTAATATATCTGTCTTATTCACAAAAGCCATTACAGCACACATACATATAATAAGCAGTGCTGAAATTATCTTTTTAACCTTATTCATATATGTCCTCTCTTCTTGCAGTCACTACTGCTGGATATATCCTATATTTAATATGTGTCTTTTAATAGCAACGAAATCATACAAATCTATAACTCCGTCCCTGTTAATATCCGCAGCCTCTTTATAACTGCCCTGTGGCTGTCCAATTCCAAGAACTGCTCTCTTAATAGCCACGAAATCATATAAATCTATAACTCCGTCACCATTAACATCTCCATATATAACTATAGAATATTCATCATATACACTTCCGTCTGCCTTGTATACAACTAACTTATCACCAGTAACTACTGTGTCGCCTCTCTCGCTTCCGTCATTCTTTAATATTTTTCCATAACAGCCATTGCTGTATGATACATTATCAAGAACACTTGATGCCTGACTTCCGACACCTATCTTAGTCATTATCTTCTTTGATGAATCGACATTATAATCTGTCTTAAAACCATCTGTATTACCACCAGATTGTGCAGACTTTCTTGTTATATTTATTACATATGTCTTTATGTCACCATTTTCAGCCGTTACAGTAATATTGATTACATTATTGCCAACGCTTAAGCTGTGGCTTCCACGTCCGCTTACTGTTGCATTGCCATCTATAAGTCCTGCCGATACATTAACACTTGTAATATCATTTTCTACAATGAGACTGTAATCAGTATTATCAGATGAAAATGTAGGAGTTAATGTATAACCATCTACTGATAATGAACTAAGCCTGTTATTCGCACTCTGGTTGCCATCTGGTATTATACATCTTGACGATGGCATATTATCATATACCGGAATGTTAAACTTAAATGTTGTATTATTAAGCGTGTATGAACTATATGCCTTCTTAGCCCTTGTCGCTTCTGACCTTGGTGCAAGCACATTGGTCATATACTGGTGTGAGAAGTTCTTAACATCAAACTTCTCATAATATATAGTATCCTGACCCTTGTTAATGTACCATTTTCCAAGATTGACAGCACCACCTACAACAGCCCTGTAACGCGAATTCCAAGGCCTCATATTAGAGCTGTCGCTCTGTCTGGCATATTTCAAACCATTCTGGACTGCTGACAGACCGCCGCTTGCATAAGCGTTCTGGCTGTAATAATTATAATAGCCCTCGTATCCGCTTACATTTCCAGATATCTGGTTGCCTCGTCCGTCTGCACCCTGTTCCTGAATAATTCTTGTTGCAAGGTGATATGGGCTTACCTTGGATACTTCACCTGCATACATAAGCAGTGAAGCATAGTCATAGCCGTCAAGATTGTGGCTTGAATTCTCCATAAATGTTCCGCTTATAATATTGCGCACACCGTCTATATTATGTACTGATGAGTCATAAGAAAGACTTTCAAACATAAATATGTATGTATCATCAAGAAAGTTTCTTGGGTCAAGTGCATATTTCACAAGTCCCTCAGATGCCTGAACCCAGCCACCACTGTCAAGCTCTGTATACTCACCTGTATTCCAGTCATAACAGCCATCAGCCGTAGACTTCCACGAAGCATCTGCCGAACTATATATAAGACTTCGTCCTAATACATTCTGTGCATTAACCATAGTATCCCAGTCTCTTCCATTATGGTCTGCTACAAACACCCATAATGGATATGCACTGTGAAGCTGCCTTAAGCTTTCCCTGTATGAAGCCGGAAAATTCTGTGCCTCAAGATAATCTTCAAAATTATTATCCGGTGTATAATCTGACTTTGCTTCCCTAGTAGTATACTCTGATGTTATATATCCTCTTGTGTATTCACCATTGAGATAAAAACCTATGCTGTACCACTTATATGTCGCACTCGTATTCACTTCTTCGTATATATCGAACTTAAATCCACCATCTACTTTAGTAATTACACTTCCATTAACAGGTGCTGTCCTTATTCTAAGGCTTGTTACATCATAATTAACATAACCTGTAGCAATAATTGTATCATCTGCTTTAGCGGTAAATGTATACGAAAATCCTGTCACCATACATACAAGAATGACTGCCATAAGTACTATGGCTACTGCTTTTTTTATAATCTCTTTGTAGCTTACGTTCATCTAATCACCTTGTTCCTTATTAAATCTGCAATTTAGTTGTTCTTTCCAAACTCAGATAACTTAAGTCCCTCATTACGTTCAAGCACCATATTAACTGACCAGCTGTTAGCAAATACCAATAACGGATTGCCCTTAAGGTCTTTAATCTTCTTCATATCAGAAGTACCGACAATTCTGTTCACATCAACTTCTTCTGGATTTTCAATCCATCTGATATGTTCATATGGAAGCGGCTCTAACTTTATATCTACATTGTACTCATTCTTAAGTCTGTATTCAAGAACTTCAAACTGAAGTACACCGACAACGCCGACAATAATTTCTTCCATTCCAGTGTTATATTCCTGAAATATCTGAATAGCACCTTCCTGTGCAATCTGGCTTATTCCCTTAATGAACTGCTTACGCTTCATTGTATCAATCTGTCTTACTCTTGCAAAATGTTCCGGTGCGAATGTAGGAATTCCATCAAACTGGAACTTCTTATTAGAAGTACATATAGTATCACCTATTGAGAATATACCCGGATCGAATACACCTATTATATCTCCTGCATAAGCTTCTTCTACAATGTGTCTTTCCTGTGCCATCATCTGCTGTGGCTGTGAAAGCCTTATCTTCTTGCCACCCTGAACGTGGTTAGCTTCCATACCGGCAGTGAACTTTCCTGAACATATACGCATAAATGCAATTCTATCTCTATGTGCCTTATTCATATTAGCCTGTATCTTAAATACAAAAGCAGAGAAATCTTCCTTAAATGGGTCTATAAGACCTACTGACGAATTACGTGGAAGTGGTGATGTAGTCATATCAAGGAAATGCTGTAAAAATGTCTCTACACCAAAGTTAGTAAGTGCTGAACCAAAGAATACAGGTGTTAAATCTCCTGCCTGAACCTTGGCAAGATCAAATTCTGCACTTGCACCATCTAAGAGTTCCACATCTTCTTCAAGCTTAGCCCAGTAATCATCACCAATCTCTGCCTTAAGCTCATCATCATCTATTGATATATTCTTAGTATCTACTTCCTTCTGTCCATTCATTGCCGCCTTAAAGAGTGATACCTCTTTCTGCTTTCTGTCATATACACCCTTAAATGCCTTACCACAGCCTATAGGCCAGTTGATAGGACAAGTAGCAATTCCAAGTACATTTTCTATCTCATCAAGAAGCTCGAATGGGTCGTTGGCTTCTCTATCCATTTTATTAATAAATGTAAAGATTGGAATATGTCTCATAACACATACTTTAAAAAGCTTAATAGTCTGTTTCTCAACACCCTTTGAAGCATCTATAACCATTACGGCTGAGTCAGCAGCCATAAGAGTTCTATAAGTATCCTCTGAGAAATCTTCGTGTCCAGGTGTATCAAGAATATTAATGCAATATCCATCATAATTAAACTGAAGTACTGAAGATGTTACAGAGATACCTCTTTCCTTTTCAATCTCCATCCAGTCTGATACTGCGTGTTTCGCTGTCTTCTTACCCTTTACAGAACCAGCAAGATTAATAGCACCACCATATAACAAGAACTTCTCAGTAAGTGTTGTCTTACCAGCATCCGGGTGGGATATGATTGCAAATGTCCTTCTTTTCTTAATTTCACTTGTAATATCTGACATAATTTCTCCATTTCTTAAATCATTTTACACTTTAACTAATCCAGTATATAGTATCCATCAATTTAATTCAACCACTTAGTGCCGGACTATTTTATAAACTAATCTTATTCTATTACCTATTCCAGATAATTACTCTACAGTTAAGCTTCTTCCCAGTGCAAAGGAATATATTACTTTTTCTTTGACCTTTAAGCCTGTTATCTGTGACAGTGCCATAGCATAGTAATCAAGCTGGATAGAATATCTTCTTCTTAGCTCGTCCTCTCCTGCCCTGCCTTTTAACACCCGGTCAGTCTTATAATCAACTATAACAAGCTGTCCGTCTTCAATAAAATACAGGTCAATGACACCCTGTACAAGCTGTCTGTCATATTCAAATACAAATGGCTGTTCCCTTTTCACCCCGCCGTAAGCATATGCACGCTTAATTCTTTCACCTATTGATGAGCCTGCAAACATATCTATATCCTTAAGCTTTATGCATTCAGCTTGTTTTAATGACAGCTTTTCTTCTCTTACCATTCTGTCAATTTCATTCTTTATATCCTCAGTGCTTCCAGCTTTTGAATAATTCAGACATTCCATAACCCTGTGGTATGCCGTTCCACGTTCATTACTTACAAGCTCTTTTTCTTCACTGCTTATAAACTTAGGAACTGTTGGAATATACTCATCTGTGGCTTCAAGCTCTGTCGTGCCGTCTGCTTCTTTAACACCGCCAGCCGCTTCTTTAATTCTTTCTGCCTCCATAATGCCCACAGCCTTTTTGATACTGTCTGCCGCAAAAGCATTTTGCTCGTAATCTGCTTCATTCTGCATTTTCTTTAACTCACTGACAGTTACTTTTACTTTTCTGTCTGCATCAGGGTCTTTAATATATGGCGGAAGCTCCTTTAAAGGCGAAGTTCCATAGGTTGTTTTTTCGCCTACCTGACTTTCATCTGTTGCTTGGCTTCCGGCCTGGTCTATGTCCGATTTATTCAATAAAGAATTAATTTCTTCCACACCAATAAGCTTTATATTGAATTCTCCTTTATTGTATTCCTTTCCAGTAAGTACAACTGGAATTACCATATCTGCAAACTTGTCTATCTTCTCGCAGTCAGCATAAGAATATATTCCAGACATTCTAATCTCGTCAGCAATTGAATTCCAGCCTGTCATTGCCTTGTCTGTGTCAGTGACATTTCCCATCATAATAAGCTTTTCCCTTGCTCGTGTCATTGCAACATACAGAACTCTTTCTTCCTCGGATATTCCATCTCTTACAATCTTTCTTGCAATCGCCCCTTTTATAATAGTAGATGTCTTGGTCTTGCGGTCAAGATTAACATAATCAGCACCTATGCCCAGCTCTTTATCAATAACAATCCTGCTTCTTGCATCCATTTTATTAATCTGCTTGTTAAGTCCGGCTACAATTACAACCGGAAACTCAAGACCCTTGCTCTTATGTATGCTCATTACCCTTACAGAGTCGCCGTTATCCCCCATACCCTGTGAGTCGGTTATATCTATGTCGTATTTCTGCAATCTTTCTATATATCTTAAAAAATTAAAAAGTCCGCTGTAGCTTGTTCCCTCAAATGAAGATGCCCTGTCAAGAAGCACATCTATATTAGATTGTCTTTTAGCTCCTGCCGGCATAGTTCCTGCGTAATCATAATAACCTGTGTTGTATACAATCTCCCACAGCAAATCATAGATAGTCATTATTCTTGATTTATCTCTTAAGGCATTAAGCTTATCAATAAATGCACTGCATTTCTTATAATCGCAATCCTCGTCCTCATTCTCTGCTATGCTCTTCATCTGCCTGATAAGAAACTTCTGTGAATATTTCTTTCCTGATATTCTTATCTTGCATAATTCATCTTCCGTAAAACCTCCAAAGTATGACAGAAGCACAGAAGCCATATGTATATCCTGCAATGGATTGTCTATGCAGGTAAGCAGGCTTATAAGGACCTTTATCTCCCTTAATTTAAAATACTGCTGTGCAGTATCTGCCATAGCCGGCACTCCGCAGTCAAGCAGTTCATTGACAAGCACATCTGCCCAGCCTGTAAGCGTTCTTGTGAGAATAACAATATCACCATATTTTATTCTCCTGTAATCTTCAAGGTCAGCATCATACACGTAATAAGCATTATCTTCTGACATAAGTTCTCTTATTCTTAATGCGGCATATCTTGCCTCTGCCCTTATTCCATCGCCGTCCTCATCACCCGACATATCAACAAGCACAATATCTGTGCTTTTCTCACTGTCCTGCCCGAAGTTTCTTTTATCCTCACACGCTGGATAATCTAACCCACAGTTAAGCTGCTGCCTATCATCATACTGTATGCCGCAGAAATTCTTATTCATAACACGGAAGAACACATCATTGGTACTATCAAGAACATTACTTCTGCTTCGGAAATTCTTCTGTAATTCTATCTTACAGGAACTTATATTCTGCTCACCACCGCCAAATGATGTATCTTCGCAGTCATTATACTGCGCTGTATCTTTGCAGTTATCATTCTGCGATGAATAATTATCATACTTGCTCATAAATAACTCAGGACACGCAAGTCTGAACTTATATATACTCTGCTTAACATCTCCAACCATATATACATTATTGAAATAATTGGACATTCTCTGCCTTGATACAGCAGTAAGTATTTCTTCCTGTAACTGGTTGGAATCCTGATACTCGTCTATTAATATCTCATCAAAGCTCTCTGCAAGTTCATCTGCTGTCCTGGTATACTCAATAATACCAGCATTATTCTTTACAAGAATATCAAGTGCAAAATGTTCCATATCATTAAAATCTATTATTCCACGGTCTTTTTTCTGTTCTGCCATTCTTTGTGCAAAATCATTAGCAAGCTTTACCATCATAGCAATCATTGGTGCATTAGCTTTCACATCTTCCATTAATGTATCAATATCTGCTGTGAACACACCACTGATAAGGGAATTAATATATTTCTTGAAATTATTTCTTTCATTCTTAACATATTCTTTTAAATCTTCCCTCGCATCAGGCATTTTCTTATTGCTTAATCTGTCAAATACCGTCTTTCTTATTCTTACCGAAAGGTCATCAAAGTCTGGTGCTTCAAGTATTCTTTTGATATTCATATAATCTGAATTGATTGCATCAAGATATGACACCGGACCGTCTACGTGCTGGCAAAGTTCAATCATATATTCATATTTGCGGCAGTAATCACTCAGCGAATTGATAATGCTTTCATACAGGTCAGCTATCGCCCTGTTGTTAGAATTATCTGGTGCTTCATACATATCAAGCGTTTCCTTATACCATTCAGAAGGCCATGGATTGCTTCGTGCAAGATTATATATTTTCTTAATAAGTTCTTCTATATTATGGTCATTACGTCCTGTTCCATAAGCCTCTACAAGATTAATAAAATCCTCATCTGCCTCTGTATAATAGTCCTCAAGAAGCTCCTGCATTACATCATTCTCAAGAAGTGTAATCTCTCCATTATCTGCCGCCCTGAAACCGGGGTCTAATTCAATCTCTGAAAAATGATTTTTTATTATCCACAGACAGAAACTATCTATTGTTGTTATATGTGCATTGTTAATAAGTGCAATCTGCTTTAAAAGATTGGTATCTGTCTCATTATTGTCAAGCATATCATCAAGCCTGTTTCTTATTCTTGCTTTCATCTCTGCTGCGGCGGCCTTGGTAAATGTAACAACAACAAGTCTGTCTATATCCGTGCTGTTCTCACCTGTAATCATATTGATAATTCGTTCAACAAGAACCGCTGTCTTTCCTGAACCTGCGGCGGCTGACACAAGTATATTCCTGTTCTTAGTATCTATTGCCTTAAGCTGTTCATCAGTCCATTTCTTTGCCATCATTACACCTCTGAATTACTGTCAGTTTCTTTGTTATATTCTTCACTATCGTTATACTTTTCTGTACTGTTATGCTCTTTACTACTGCTGTACGCTTCACCGCTGTTATTCTCATCTATTAATTTCCATATATCTTCTTTGCTTAAATTGGAAAGTCTTCGATAACTTGTACCCGGCATATCTGTGCTAAATCCACACACACTGTTATACTGACAATAAGTACAACTGTTCTCATTACCCTTAATATACGGATTGATATTAATGCTTCCATTAAGTATCTTTACTGCGTTATTGACATTTTCTTTATCAACATATTCACCAAGCTTATCGAACTCATCAGTTGTCATAACCCTGCTGTATCGCATATCAAGTTCACCAGATTTATTATAACTGACAGGAATATTAACAGATGAACCCTCTGTTGAATCCATCATACTTATAATATTCTTATTAGAATTAACAACGCCTTTCATTCTTAATTCTTTTCTTATAAGTGCCTCGACCTCGTCATCATCTTTCTTCGCCTCAACTATCGGGTCCTGAATATTATAATATAAAAGCCCTGCTGGAATTATATTCTTGTCACCATATTTCTTCTTTTCATATATCATTGCTTCCCTCATATATGTAAGGAGCTGGATTTTCAAGCCATAATATGTCTTTAAAAGATTAAAATCTGACTGTCCTGTCTTGTAATCCACGACTTTGACATATAAATTTTCGTCATCCTCGCACACATCTATACGGTCTATCTTGCCCTTCATATAAAATAGTACATCGTGCGGAAGTTCTTCTATCTGTGTAAGAAATCCCTTCTCAAATGCATCTGGCCTGAATATTCCGTCAGCAAGCTGCTTTCCAATTGCCCACAGTGTCCTGTCAGCGTAATTCTTCATTCTCTGTATAAGATACTCATTACGGCTTGAGTCCTTAAGTATCGTATTGCCATAATTCTCAGCTATTGCATTGATACTCTCTGATACCATCTGCCTTCTTTCCTCATCACTTAAAAGCACGAAGGATTTATTGTTCTGCTTTATATTTTTTGACACATCTTCAATTACAGCGTGAAGAATTGTACCAAAGTCATTAACCGCAAACTGATATTCTTCCCTCTCTTTAAGCCCAAGTCCATACTGGCAGAAATATGCGAACTGGCACGAAGCGAACTGTTCAAATGATGTTACGCTTCCTGTAAGCTCCCTTCCATATAATTCAAGTGCAATTCCCTCTGCAAGCACTTTATTAAGATTGCCCTCGCTCCATACAATGTCTGCTTTTGGAATTCGTATATATGCGTGTTCTGCAAATGTATCCTCTTTTGCGTACTCTTTAACAAGCGGAAACATTTTCTTAATCATTCTTATTATGTAAGAAGGAAGAACCGCTTTCATATCCATGCCATTGCGTGCATAAGTTATATAAAGATTTTCTGATGTCTTTGTCATAATAAGGTATAAATAAAATCTCTGAATAAACGCTTTTTCCCTGACTGACATTGATAATGATACGTCCATACCCTTAAGCCTGTCCCTGTCTGTTTCTGAAAGAACGCTTCTGTTGTCGCTTTTTTTGGGAACATACCCATCATTAACGCCCGCAAAGAACATTACCTTTATATTATCAAGTCTTGTTCTCTCAATATCACCTATTACAACGCAGTCGTTAGCCGGAGGTATAAGTCCTATCTTAATCTCCTCCAATCCAGATGCCATAATATGATTGTATTCTTTTAATGTAACCTTCTCACTGCCTAATAGTTCAACTATCTTATCTAATAGTTCTATTATTTTCTTATATATCTGTCCATATTCTTCACTATCCACATCTATAGATGACAGCTTTCTCTCGCAGTCAAGTCCGGCTATAAATTCATATAAAGCCCTGGTAATGGCAGCTACATTTCCATCTGCCTCCTTAATATCTTTGTGAAGAACATCTATTGGAGTAATGACTTCGCGTCTTAATCTGTTAAGAAGTCCAAGGTCTGTATCTTCCCTTCCTGTCCTGAACTTTCTTATCCATTCATTGTTCCACTGCTTCCTGCCCTTTATGCCAACCGCAAGACAATAATTATCAAGAATATCTATCTCATCTCTTGTAAGTTGTGTAAATCCTGTTCTTAGATATCTGAACATACTGTCATAGGCATAATTTTTCTCGATAATATCAAGTACTGCGGTAATCATTTCCACTAAACAGTTATCTGTTATATGACGTTTCTGGTCTAAGAAAAATGGTATTTCATTCTGGGAAAATATATTAGCGGCAAGCTTTCCATACACACCAATATCACCTGTAACAACCGCTATATCACTGTATCTGTAGCCTGACAGACGTGTAAGCTCAAGTATCTTTCCTGTTATATACTGCAATTCGTCCTTCGGCGTTGTCCCTGCATACAAAGCTATATCATTTACTTCACCATTATAATGCCTGCTTCCAGCCCTGAATATATTCTTTTCAAGAAATGCAAGCTCCTTTGACGACTTAAAACGTGATATATTATCATCATCAATCATCACAGCATTTTCTATATTAATATGCTGTTCATCACATATCTTATACAAATGTGCCACTGTATCCTTAGTCATATAGAAAAGGTTCTCAATGCCCTCATTGACATTAACCTTCTCACTTGTATCTATAGTCAGTGCCACCTTAATATCCGTGCATATATCAAGAAGCAGACCAATAAGCCTGTACTGTACAGGCGTAAAGCCAGTAAAACCATCAAGTGCTATCACACTGTCTTTAAGCTTTTCTGACTCCTGCACTTTCCTGCACAGAAGATCAAGTATCTCCTCTGATGTAATGTAATTATCTTTTATAAAATTCCTAAATCCACTATAAACAACATTAATGTCACTTAATTTCATTCCAAGCAGACTGTTATTATCAACAGTTTTATTAATTTCATCTATCTTATCAACAGTTATATCATACTGTAACATCTCTGATATGACTGATTTCATCTCAGCCACAAATCCAGTATTGGATATATTACCACTAAAGAATCGAAGTTCTTTCTTGTGCTGTTCTAATATTCTTCTTACTATAAGATTCTTTCCTGTATCATCAAGAACCGGATAGTCAGAAGCCCCGACCTCCTCAAATACTCTATAAGCAAGCCTTTCAAAGCTTATGACATCTATATTAAGAATTCCCTTTCGTGGGTGAAGCTCAACTACACGCTTCTGTGTTGCCATAGTGTACTGCTCTGGCACGATAATTATATAATCTGTGTCTGGATTGTTAATCGATTCCTCTATTATTGAACTATATAAATATGTTGACTTGCCAGCACCCGATCCTCCAAGTATAAGTTGTAATGACATAATAATCCTCATTTCCGTGCACATTTTTATTCAATGAAACTCATTTAAGTATACCATATATAAGTTCTATTTATATATGAATGCTCATATATTTTATCAAAATAAATGTGTGTTATATGAGGGGGATATATGAGCGGTTCAACCAGGATTGTGGTAATTCCACTTAAGAAACTGATAATTATGGTATGCGTAATTGCTGCTCTTATTATATTAGCGGCAATATTTATATTTGGCGGAAGCAGTTCAGATGCTGCCAAAAGTACAGGTGTTAATATAAGCACCAGCACTGACACAGTAAAAAAGAATACATCTTGTCCTACATATTCACCAGGTGTATACACTTCCTCAATACTTCTTAATGGTACTCCTATAGATATTCAGGTTACAGTTGACTCCGACAATATCAACAATATCGAAATGGTTAATCTTTCAGAGTCCGTGCAGACTATGTATCCTATGCTTAATTCTTCATTTGATGAGATAAAGACCGCCGTTATCAACAACGGATCAACAGATAATATCACCTACAATGCAGGTAGTAAATATACAGCAACTATGCTGTTATCAGCTATAGACAGTGCACTTGCCAAGGCAAGGAACTAACTGCGTAAAGCATTTAAGTCTTTCAGATAAACTTTTTACATCAGACACAGCCGTCTGTAACACACTTTCTATACAGACGTATGTAAAAACTTCGGGTAATCTATATCCAGTTTGTTCATAGATTACCCGAAGTTCTATTTTAATTATTAGTTCTCAAAATAACTTATCCCGTCATCATTACTTACATTAATAAAGCCTGCATAACCTCTTTCTTCAAGCTTTCCTAAGAACTTGCCCATCTTCTTTGGCTTAACATAAAGTGAACATATCTTGCCTTCTGCCCTGTACTTTTCTGCAAGCTTATAAGCTGCTGTAAGCTCGCCATCATCGTACATTACTGCTATCTTATTGTCCTTATTAGGAAGGTCAATTCCGTGTTCCATAAGTATAGAGAATATTCTCTCAAATCCGATAGAAAATCCTACTGCACTTACCTGCTGTCCTAAGAACTTGCCAATAAGGTTATCATATCTTCCACCACCTGCAATAGCACCCTTAAAGTCAATGCTTTCAACTTCAAATACTGTTCCTGTGTAGTATCCCTGTCCTCTTACTAATGAAAGGTCAAATACAACATTGAACTCGCCATTACAAAGCTCATTAACTGACTTCATAATATATTCAAGGCTTTCTGCTGGTGCTTTATCTACAAGAATATCTTTAACTGACTCTAAAGAAATCTCCTGTGGATTGCTTACATTTGCAAGAAATCCTGTAAACTTGGCTATAGCTGCTTCTGCGAATTCCTTCTCCTCAAGTTCATTCTTAACGCCTTCAAGACCAATCTTATCCATCTTATCAAATGTTATACATACACTGTCAAGCTGGCTTTCTTCAAATCCGCAGTCCATAAGAAATGCTCTTAAAAGTCGTCTGTCATTAACTTTAACCTTAAAGTTCTTCATTCCTATAGCTTTAAGTGCCTTAGTTGTTATAAGTATAAGCTCAACCTCTGAATCTCTTGAATCAGAACCTATAATATCTATATCACACTGTACGAATTCTCTTAATCTGCCCTTCTGTGGACGTTCTGCCCTGTACACTCTGTCCATCTGTATACACTTCATTGGAAGTGTAAGCTTATCCTTATTATTAGCAAAATATCTGCTTAAAGGAAGTGTAAGGTCATATCTTAAGCCCATATCCGCAAGAACATTTTCATTCTGTGAAGTAACTCCGCTTGCAAGTGCCTTGTCAAGCTTGTCGCCTCTCTTCATAATCTTAAATATAAGATTAAGGTTTTCGCCACCATCACTCTTATCAAGATTTTCAATATCTTCAATAACCGGAGTTGTTATATGTTCAAAACCATTCTCTACATATACTTTTAATATTTCATTCTGGAGATAATCTCTTATCTCTACTTCATTAGGAAGATAATCATTAGTACCTTTTACAGATGTAATCTTCATTCCATTGTCCTCCATTATTACAATTATTACACAATAACTCCCACCATTATATGTGGCGGGAGTTACTTAAACACATTCAATTAACAATTATGCTTCGTCTATAGCTTTACCTATATCGTGACGCATATATTTATTATCAAAATTAACCCATTCTGTCGCTTCATAAGCATTAGCACGGGCTTTCTTTAAATCCTCACCTAATGCTGTTACGCCAAGAACTCGTCCACCATTAGTAACAACCTTGCCTTCTTCGTTGAACTTAGTACCAGCGTGGAATAAAAAGTATGAATCTTTACCCTTGAAATTCTCCATACCTGTTATCTCAAAGCCCTTCTTGTACTCAAGTGGGTAACCGTCTGATGCAAGAACTACGCATACACACGCATTATCAGTAAACTTAAGATCTATCTTATCTAATGTTCCGTCTATGCACGCTTCAAATACATCAATTATATCATTCTCCATTCTTGGAAGAACAACCTGTGCTTCTGGATCACCAAATCTTGCATTATATTCAAGTACCTTAGGGCCTTCTGGCGTAAGCATAAGTCCAAAGAATATAACACCCTTAAATGGTCTTCCCTCTGCCTTCATAGCATCAACAGTTGCCTGATATATATGTGCCTTGCAGAAATCATCAACTTCCTTAGTGTAAAATGGTGATGGTGAGAAGTTACCCATACCACCTGTATTAAGTCCCTGATCTCCGTCCTTGGCTCTCTTATGATCCTGTGCAGACGACATAATCTTTATAGTATTACCGTCAACAAATGAAAGAACTGAAACTTCGCGTCCTGTCATAAATTCTTCTACTACAATTGTATTACCTGCTGAACCGAACTTCTTGTCAAGCATAAGCTCGTCTACACCGTCAAGTGCCATCTGCTTGTCTTCACATATAAGAACGCCCTTTCCAAGTGCAAGACCATCAGCCTTAAGAACGATAGGATACTTAGCTGTTTCAAGATACTTCTTAGCTTCATCAGCAGATGTAAATGTCTCATATGCTGCTGTTGGTATATTGTATTTCTTCATAAGGTCCTTAGAAAATGCCTTTGAACCCTCAAGTATAGCTGCATTCTTTCTAGGTCCGAATACCCTTAAACCTTCTGCCTCAAATGCATCAACAATACCGCCAACAAGTGGATCATCCATACCAATTACAGTAAGGTCGATTGCATTTTCCTTAGCAAATGCAACAAGCTTATCAAATTCCATAGCTTTAATATCAACACATTCCGCAACCTCAGCAATACCTGCATTACCAGGTGCACAATATATCTTATCAACCTTAGGGCTCTGGCTTATCTTCCAGCATATGGCGTGCTCACGTCCACCGCTGCCTACAACTAAAACCTTCATCTGTTCTTCCTCCAATATAATCTAGTCTTTCTAGTTATCATGTTCATTAGCTATCTTGTTAATAGCGGCAGGCAGTAACTTCCATTCTGCCTGTTCCATAACTCTCTTTTGAAGAATTTCTGGCGTGTCACCATCTTTAACTTCAACAGCTTTCTGGAATATAATCTCTCCTGTATCCATTCCTTCATCTACATAATGCACCGTTGCACCTGTAACCTTAACACCTTTGGCAAGTGCAGCTTCGTGAACGTGAAGTCCGTAAAAGCCTACACCGCAAAAAGATGGGATTAGTGATGGGTGGATATTAATAATTCTATGGCTGTATTCGTGTACCATTTCTTCTGGAATTTTAACAAGGAAGCCCGCAAGCACAACAAGGTCTACATTAAGCGAATTAACCTTTTCAAGAAGTGCTTTATTAAATTCATCTCTTGTAGCATAATCCTTAGGTGATACACAATAAGCTGGTATTCCGTTCTCTTTAGCTCTTGTAAGAGCATAAGCATTAGCATTATTACTTATAACAGCAGCAATCTGTGTATTAGTAATTGTCTTGTCCTTTACACCATCAATTATAGCCTGAAGATTAGTTCCACCTCCAGATACCATAACAGCTATTCTTAGCATAAAGTTACTCCCTTCTCACCTGCTTCAATATTACCGATAACATAAGGTGTCTCACCAGCAGCTTTAATAGCTTCCATAGTTGTATCTACGTCCTCATGGGCTACTGCAAGTACAAGACCAATACCCATATTAAATGTGTTATACATCATATCTTCTTCAATCTCGCCATCTGTCTGTAACATCTTAAAGATTGGAGGAACTTCATAGCTGTCTTTCTTTACAACAGCTCTTACACCATCTGGTAACATTCTTGGAATGTTCTCATAGAAACCGCCACCTGTGATATGGCTGCATCCCTTAACACGAACTCCTGCGTTCTTAATAGACTTCATAGTCTTAACATATATCTTAGTTGGAGCAAGTAAAGCCTCTCCAAGTGTCTTGCCAAGTGAATCATAATATGTATTAAGTGACTCTTCTGTTATTGTGAATACACTTCTTACAAGTGAAAATCCATTAGAATGAACACCACTTGAAGCAATACCGATAAGTGTATCGCCCGGCTTAATATTCTCACCTGTTATAAGGTCTTTTCTATCTACAACACCTACAGCAAATCCAGCAACATCATATTCATCTACTGGCATAAGTCCTGGGTGTTCTGCTGTTTCACCTCCGATAAGTGCACATTCTGACTGACGGCAGCCCTCTGCTACACCACCTACGATTGTTGCAATCTTTTCTGGATAGTTCTTTCCACATGCAATATAGTCAAGGAAGAAAAGAGGTTCTCCACCTGCACATACAACATCATTAACACACATTGCAACTGCATCAATACCGATTGTATCGTGCTTATCCATAATAAAAGCAAGCTTAACCTTTGTTCCGCAGCCATCTGTTCCTGAAAGAAGAACCGGGTCTTCCATCTGCTTAATCTTCTCAAGTGAAAATGCACCTGAAAATCCACCGATACCGCCTAACACTTCCGGTCTGAATGTAGACTTGACCGCATCTTTCATTAATTCAACTGACTTGTAACCTGCTTCGATATCAACACCAGCATTCTTGTAATCCATTGTAATCCTCCATTCTTACGCAGCTTATCTGCGAATAACTATGTATGCTTTATAAGCACCATTTTATAATTTAACGACAATCTGATATTTTAATTACTTTGCGTAATTCTTGTATCCTACTTCCTGAAGTCTTGCATCTTTAGCCTGAACACTTTCCTTTAATTCCTTAGTATAATTCTTAAGCCTTTCAAGAAGCTGTTCATCTGATGTCGCAAGAATCTTAGCTGCAAGAATACCTGCATTAGCACCACCATTAATAGCAACTGTTGCAACAGGAATTCCTGTTGGCATCTGTACTATTGAATATAACGAATCTCTACCACCTAAAGAAGTTGTGTGCATTGGAATACCAATAACTGGCATAGGGAATATTGCCGCACACATTCCTGGCAGATGTGCTGCCATTCCTGCTCCTGCAATGATAACCTTGAATCCTTTCTGTTCTGCTGTCTTCGCATATTCAAAGAATACATCTGGTTCTCTGTGAGCAGAGATAATTGTCATCTCATATGAGATACCTAACTTGTCTAATATGTCTGCTGCCTTTGCCATAACAGGCATATCAGAATCACTACCCATAACTATTCCTACTAAAGCCATGTTTAACTTCCTCCATTCTGATAGAAATACAACTATCATCTTAAAATAATATTAAATCACTTATCATTTCATATTATCTGATAAATCATCCATCTGGATAATTAAACAGATAATATAATACAATACCTATAATATTTTACTTTGTTTTAGATATATCGTCAAGGAATTTAACATAAACCGTGTTATTGAACCAATGTCTGTTTTAATCTTCAAACGGTTCGTTAAGCATATCAGTTCCTGAAAGCACAAATCTTCCATTTTCTATTATGCTTGTTTCTTTTCCTGAATAGTCTACAACTGATATTCTTCCAATTTCATCATATGGAATTGTAATATCTGTATGACAATTGTAATATGCCTTGTCAGGCTCACTCTTTCTTAATAAAGACACCTCATTATCCCTTGAGATTATCTCCTTGCCATCAGGATTGAACACTGCAACATCCTCTGACCTTGAATAGCACGTATCACCAAGTGCAAAATGTGGTCCCATTTTCTCAACAATAAGAATTGGAAGTAGATACACAATATCATATCTGTTCGCTGACACATATGCTGTAGTATTAGTTCCTATTGCAAATTCACCGATTGGAAGTGTATTGTGGTTAAACAGGACATTTTCTTTAAATAAATCCTTGCAACGCTTCTCATCCTCATAATTATCACACATATAATCCGTGACAAAACCATCTTTAAAATGCACCTTAAGGTTCTTGAAATTAATGTCGTTAAGATATACCTTGCTTACATTAAGCACGCCCTCTGTTCCCTTAAGGACTGGCGATGTAAATACTTCACCAAGCGGTATATTAACATCTGCAAGGCAGTTCTCAAATACTGTCTGCTTACTGCCATCATTAACCTTCATTATAGATACTTTCATATCCGTTTCATTGCCGTTACAGCCTTTGACCCTGACATACTCTGCTGTATCAAGCACATCTATAATTCTCTGCTGGACAACCTTGTACTTGTCATAATCAAGAGTATTTATCTTGACAATCTCATCAAAAATCTCAGTGAACTTATCGCCTGCCTCTGGTGATGGATAAGCTATTATAGTAAAGCTTCTCTCCTCGCCTTTAATATATGAATTAACTATAGCTCCTGATTCATTATTATATTTGACTATAAGCTTCTGCTGTTTATCATCAAGATGATAACATTCCTTAGCATCATCTGGCTCAAATGGCTTCTCACCAAATACTTCCATGACAGCAGGTCCGCCGTGTACATCGGCAAGCTCTTTATGCTTCTCATACGCATTTTTTAATGCACCAAGCTTTCTCTCAACAAAATCTCCGTCAAGATAGAGTGCATTATCAAATCTATGGTCAAATTCCATCTGTTTATTAGGACTTGCGCCATAATAGCCTATCTTAATATGCATACGCTTGTTAATTGAATTAACTGCCGCCCTGTATATAGTAGGCTTAAGCCCCATTGCCTCAAACTGCTTTATCTCTTCTCTTACAAGTCTTTCAAAGCCTACGCAGTATCTGATATTGACAGTCTGCTTCTTCTCTAACGGCTTATTACCAAGAATAAATCCCTTGCGGTATCCTTCTGTAAATGTTGCCGCCATATCTTTTATCTGCTGTTCAGATAATGAGTTCAAATGCTGTGCCATTTTAATTTCATTATCAGTAATATATTCCCCATATCTGTACAGATATCTTAAATCATTCAAATCGCTGTCCATAATAATTCTTACAGCAAAATCCAGTGATGGGTCTATAAGTTCCCTTATCCTGTATTCAATATGGTCATCACTGTAATCACTTACATACCAGTAGACTGCTTCCTTAAGATGCTTATAATCAGCCTCTGTATTATCAGCCGCACAGTCCTTAACTATGCAGTAAAGCTCAATAAACAGCTCAATAAGTGCTGTTGCATCTGCTAATCTTCGCTCATACATATATACAATCAGACCCCTGATTTCCATATATACCATTGAGAATAATCTTCCGCACTGCTCTCCAAAGCACCTAACACTAACTCTTGGATTAGCATAACTTGTATTATAGGCTTCTCCTGTCACATCTTTATATAAAGCCCTGTTATATTCGCCAAGCTCCTCTAATGAAGCGTTATCAAATGCTTTGCCAGCTATATCATTCTTGAGCTTATCCATAAGCAGTATAAACGCCGATACATTTTTAAAATAATCAGCATAACTGCCAGCGCCATAATCTGACAGCTCATCATCTTTATTAATCTCTGATATTCTTTCTATTGCAAGCGAATATCTTTCTTCTATATTATCATCAAACATATTAATCTCCATTTCTATAATAAATATATATATTAATATCCATTACTATATATATAACAATCATATTATTTTACATTGTCACACAACAAATGTACTAATCTCTAATACTGCACAACTATTATATTATTCTTTATTGTTACACAAAAATATATTAGCAATTACACTATACCCATAAGGAATACCGCTGCCATAAATACTGCGAGTATTCCACATAACAGTGAGCCCACCTTTGATAAAGTATAGAATTTATCATCTTCCTTAAAGCTAAGAAGCCCGATTACTGAACCTATTATTGAAAATAACAGACTTAACAGTCCAAGACTTCCTACCTTTAAACCTGCATATCCTTCAGCTTTGTAGGATAAATACACGCCATATATTAAGGAAGCCAATGCAAGCAGACCCATTATGGTAGATATTATTCCACCAAGCGACTGCCTTTTATCCGAAAACTTGTATTTATTAAATAATTTCACGCTTAATCCTCTCTTCTAATAATTTTGCACCAGATTGCATATATGATGTATCCTGTCAGTCCTCCCAGACAATTTAATATCAAATCATCTACATCGCAGCTTCCAACCATAGTTATAAGCTGTGTAAGCTCTATTGCCAAAGAAAGACTAAATGAATATAAAGTTGTTGCTATTAATTTAATTCTTCTATGAGATAACACTGGAAGAAATATTCCAAAAGGAATAAACGCAACAACATTTCCTATAATATTAAGTCTTGCTATTCTTCCAAGTGAATCATTGTCTAATATATATTTCCAGAACCTTTTTATTTCTTTAAAAGGTTCGAGATTGTATATGTGTCTTGTCTGCGATGTTCTTCCCATTGACTCAGCAAAGAATACAACGTATATAAGCAGACACATATATATAACAAAAATTATCCATTTCATAGCATTATGAAACTTCTGCTTATTCATAATCTCTCTCCACACAATATAATATGCCTGACATACCATTGCAACGCACTGTTAAAGCATTGCAATAATATATCAGGCAGTATATACATTTAAAATAATATATCTGATTTATGTGCAAGAAGTCTTGCTCCATTAACTATCATCATAACACCAGCTCCAATACCAAAAGCGATTGTTACAATTCCAAACACAAGATTTGATACGCCAACTGACTTCATTTTTTTATATAATTTTTCTTCCACAACAATCCTCCATTCCTGCCAGATTAATAAACTCAAACTGACTGATTAATTACGTACCCCATATTGTTCATAATAAGCATCTATAGCTGCCTTTAACTTATCGTCAATGACAACCCTGCCTTCACATTCTTTATTATAAAGATGTTCTACAACATCTGCCATTGAAACGATTGCACTTGTTTCAAAGCCATATCTTTCCTTAATCTCATCTAACGCACTCACTTTGCCGCCAAGACCTACTTCCATACGGTTAAGTGATACCATAAGACCGATAATTGTAACATCAGCCGCTCCTCTTACCTTAGGAACTGTCTCTTCCATTGATTTACCTGATGTTGTAACGTCTTCTATCATAATAACTCTGTCACCATCTTTTAACTTGCTTCCAAGGAAACTTCCCTTATCTGCACCATGGTCCTTTTCTTCCTTACGGTCTGAACAATAACGCACTTCCTTACCATAAAGCTTAGCATAAGCAACAGCTGTAACTACGCTGATTGGAATTCCCTTATATGCTGGTCCAAAAAGCACGTCAAAATCATCACCATATGTCTCGTGAATTGCCTTAGCATAATACTCGCCAAGACGCATAAGCTGTGTACCTGTTACATATGCACCTGCATTCATAAAAAATGGTGACTTTCTTCCACTCTTTAATGTGAAATCCCCAAACTTTAACACATCACTCTCAACCATAAAATCTATAAATTCCTGCTTGTATGCTTCCATTGTATCTAAAACCTCCTGTATATGCGGCTTCGCACTGTTATTGTTATATTGGGTATATTCTAACATAAAACTTTATTGGTTTCAATGTGTATTTGCATTATCAACACGCTCTGCGTTGCTTGGTGAAAATTATTTTAAATCTGTAAAATATTACAGACCATTTGTTTGTTTTGTGTTATAATATTTATAATCATTTCAAACTAAAAAATCCATGCATTTGCATAATTACAAATGCATGGATTATATTCATCTTAGCTTCAGAGAATAATAAAGTTCTATTATAAAGTTCTATTTCGATTTATTCACAATCGTTTCTTTTACTTTTTACTGTTAATCCTGTCATTATTGTTAAAGCTGACATAAGCAGTATCAACCAAAGTCTTATGTCTGTTGTATCTCCTGTCTTTAAGGATGCATTACTATCTACATCACTCCGACTGTTTTCGACATTGTTATCTTCCGCCTTTTTATCATCGATAGTATTATCTTCCACTTTATTATCTTCCAGCTTATTATCTTCTTCGGTTGTGCTTCCAGCAACGGTGAAATAAGTAGCTGCTGAGCCATCGGTCCATGCAATTTCAAATGTATGCTTTCCAGCTGGCAAGGTTTTAAGATACTCAGTCTTCAAGGTAATTATTGTTGAACCTTCTGTTACTGTATAGTTCTTTACGTCTATAACTACACCATCAACTCTTACCTCTTTGAACTTGGCAATTGCCCCATCTCCTCTGATTACAAGGCTGCCATCTGTATTGGTATTCTGTGTCCATATGCTTTCAGCACCATCTATAATCTTATATGCTGGTAACTCTAATTTTTTGATTTCTTCTTTTTCAAGAATCGCGCCACAAGTTTCACATTTCTTATGTCTGCTTCCTGCTGTTTCTACAGTTGCAGGCTTGTCTATAATCCAGTCTCCCAAAGTATGTCCTGACGCCTCAATAACCTTGCTATCCTTTACTTCTTCACAGTTCCTGCAATGGATTGACTTGCTTCCTGTTTCTGTGCAGGTTGGCTGTTTGTCTACTGTGTAATCAGTATTCCATACGTGTCCGTTTGCAGCTATATCCTTTATCTCTATATATCTGCAGATATCACATACACGCTTTACGCTTCCTCTACCCATACATGTTGGTGCTTTAACCTTCTCCCACTTACCAAAACTATGACCGGTGGCTGGAATCTCCTCCTGTGCCTTAATTATTGTATTACATACCAGGCAATGGATTCCTGCTGTCTTTCCAGCAGTAGTACAGGTTGCTGCTACTGCGGCGTCCTCTGCTTCTGTGTGACCAGTAGCAGGAATTGTCTCTTTCTCAGTTTCCCTGCAGCGGCTGCACTTTCTTGCCTTAACTCCACTCTCTGTGCAGGTTGATGGCTTAGTTACTGTCCATTCACCTGTGAAATCGTGACCTAATGCCGGTATTTCTATGCTTTCTGTTATCTCTTTTCCTTCTTCATCTAACAGCTTGTCACATCCGGTACAGGTATAATACTCAATATGTCCTGGTATAACACAGGTTGCTTCCACCCTGGATTTATGTAGATTTTTTTTGTGGATATGCCTTTTTTTGAAATACAGCTTACCATCTTCAACATACAATTCACCATTTTCATGGTCACACACAAAGGATTCTTTAAATTCGCCTATGTTCTCAATAACGTCATATGCATAATTTATTGCATCCTTCCTTACTTTGAGCCCTACCTTTGAAATCGCATCAAATTGCTCACCTAGAACAATCAAAAATCTATCTATGCCGTGAGGATAAAATATCAAATTATTTTCCTTATTATTGTATGTATTTCCTGTAATGTTTACTTTTCCATTAAGTACAAGCTTTCCACAAACATCAATACAAATTCCTGCTGTAGTACTATCATCCTCTTCATCTGATGTACATATATTACCTGTAATATCCGTATCTACCACTTCAAGCGTTCCATAATGTGAAACATTCACCGTTCCACCTGAATCACATTCATTATTTTCAAAAAGGCAATTTTTAATTACACAATTCTCAGAAAACGTTGCTACCGTACTAGTCTGTGGATTGGTTGCTCCTGATGTCAAAAATGGTATTAATGGTAATAGATATTATACAATTGATACCATTACAAAAATACGCATAATACGTCTGTTTCAAAGCTATGGATTAGCACTTCCTGAAATACGCGAATATTTTGCAGGCTCAACAGACCTTATTTCGCTGGTACACAGACTTGAAGCAATTAGAGATCGGCTGAATAACAATATTAACAGCCTGTACGAAAGAATAGCTACTTCTGATATTAAAATATCCCAGATTACAGTTCCAGCACAAACTGTTTGTGCAAGAAGAAAGGTATCAGATAATCTTCAGGAAAAAACTGACTTTTTAAGAGATACTGCTATCATAGCCATTACCAAATATAAAACTGACTTTTCAAAGCCACAGTATTTTATAGAATTCAATTACAAAAATCCATCTGATATACTTTTCTGTGCAACAGTTGATAGCAACAGCTGTGGTGATGATATAGTTACTATGACCTCGAAAAATGCTCTGGCTGCCTGCCATTATGGCTCTTATCAGAATATTGACCATACAAGAACACATCTGCTTCAATACGCAGATATAAATAAAATTCCACATACTGGAGATTTCAGGGAAGTGTATCTTGAAGGTCCACCACAGCATAGTGATCCTAATAAATATATAACTAATATATATTTATTTTTAAAATAAAAT
>ENA-ORMJ01000329-ORMJ01000329.1-human-gut-metagenome-genome-assembly--contig:-NODE-329-length-36908-cov-57.796543_pt1 | contig 36908 bp, 46 predicted proteins | sample MGYA00242100_ERZ508989 | MGnify/ENA primary metagenome ERZ508989 (study PRJEB26280, sample SAMEA2531403) | human gut metagenome | biome: human gut; feature: human-associated habitat; material: faeces...
GCCGAACCAAGCATCGTTCCCAATAGCGGAATCAGAAGTCCAATGATTATTGTTGCTGTCATTTCTGTCATAGTCTTTTATCTGTTAGTTATGATGCAAAGATACAATTTAGTTGTGAGTCGGGCAATACCTATAAGTGATGATTCTTTACTTTTCGTACAGTTCAATCGGCAGTCCGTCGGGGTCGCTGAAGAACACAAACTGCTTGCCGGTCCAACACTTCTGTATAGAAATACTTAGATTGCTCATAGTCAGAGCAAATCACGGCTACATGATGTATTTTGTTTAGTTTCATAATATTTTATTTGATAAATTCTCTTACGAAATGCGGATTGTTCGCATCGCCTAATAGCGGAGCGTATTCAAAGCCTTCGTAATTGAAAGCAGAAAGTTCTTCGGGAGTGACGAGGCGGTTGTTAAGAATGAAGCGTACCATAGCTCCACGGCACGACTTTGCCCAAACAGCTTGCATCTTCAGTCTGCCGTCTTTCTGCCTCACATAGAAGAGAGGCTGTACGACCGTCACTTCTTTGCAAACCCTCTTCCAGTCGAACAGATGTTCATATTCCTCCGTGGATAGATGCAGGAGGATGCCGTCGTCTGCCTTCACGCTATCTATTAGCACATCCGTCAGCCGGTCTTTCCAGAACTGATGAATGGGCTTGTCGTTTGTGGCTTCTATCGTGACGCAATGCTCCATACGATAGGGCACAATGCCGTCCATAGGGCGAAGCAGACCATAGAGGAAACACGTTATCCAGAGATGCTTCTGGGCATACTCCAAAGCCTCGTCGCTCAAGGTGTCGGCACGCAGATGCTTGTATGCCTGACCGTTGTAGGCAAGCAGGGCAGGCATCTTCTCGGCTGCCATGAAGTTGTGGTATCGTTGCCAGTTCTCTGCCGCTATCTTCTTGCTGCAATCCAGCTGCCGAGCCAAATCCTCCACGTCCATCCTTGCCATTTCCGCAGCCAGAGTGTCTGCCACGGTCTGGAAGAGTGGGGTGGAGATGGGCTTTCTGTCCGCCTTGCCGAACATTATCTTGGCGTTTGCTAATAATATCTGCATGTTGTGTTTTGCTTGTAAATGTTTTTGTGCAAAGATACACCATTTATTTCGAAATAACCAACTTTTAGCGATATTTATCATGTAATTATCCGAACTTGCGAAAGTCATGCTTGCGTCCTTTCAGAGGTCAGGCAGGTAGTTTCAAGCCCAGCGTGAGTCATCTTCAATTGGTTATAAATGACTATTGTCAGAACGACAGATAATACGTACCTTTGCAGCGCGAATTAAAACAATAAATAATATGACATTTAAATCATTTTTACCAATGGCTGCCTTATGCGTGTTAGCATCGTGCAGCAACTCTTCAAAGCAGGAGAAAGCAGACTGTTCTTCAGCTGATTCTGTTCAGACACCTGTCATGAGTTTTCAGGATTGTGACCTCACGCTTGGCGGTATTCACTTCACCAAGATGCTTAATGAAGCCGACAAGCAGGTGAGCGAGAAGGCTGGTGTCATCACTTTCTTTGCTCCTGAGAAAACCGATTTGTTCATCGACCCCAACGATGCAAAGCTGACCGCCAATACGGCAAAGGTGCTTTTTACGGAGGTTGACAACACCAAGCCCTTTACATTCTCTGCCAAAATGAAGCCGGGCTTTACTCCTGATGGACTCTATAATGCAGCAGGTCTTGTTGTGATGGCCAACGACACACTCTATCAGAAATTCTGCTTCGAACAGGATGAACGAGGCAAGCACCGTGTGGTGACCGTGCGCACCGTGGGGACGAGCGATGATAACAACCATGAGGTTGTGAATCAGGATTTTATCTATTATAAGATAAGTTCTGACACAAGAACCATCGCTTCCTATTATTCGCTGGATGGCAAGGAATGGCAGATGGTTCGCCTTTACCGCAACAACTATCCCAAGAACCTGAAGGTGGGCATCAGTTCTCAGGCTCCTCAAAAGGGAGTATGTGTGAGTGAATTCTCAGAGTTGCGCCTATCAACCGAGACGGTGGGTGACTTCCGAATGGGAGAGTAGAAACTGTGTCAGAGTAATCCCATCACATGTGCCAGTTTGCATGCTTCGATGGCACGATCTACCTTCAGTTTCTGGAGAATGTTCTGGCGATGGCGGTTCACGGTGTTGATGCTGATGCAGAGATTGTCTGAAATCTCTTTCGACAGCAGTCCCTGGTCGATAAGACGGAGCACTTCCATCTCCCGTTTAGAAAGTATATTTTCGTAATCCTTATTCGTCAATATCCGCATCTCTCCGGTTCGGGTATTGGTGAATTTTGCTTTCCTGTCTTCATCAGTTGCCAGCGTATAGATGCAGGCGCAGAGCAGCAGGCAACCGTTCTTATCGGTGGCAAGCGGAATCATTCGATGCTTCACCCAGCGGTATTCTCCGCAGGCATCTTTTACCCGCAGGTAGTTGCAGAGCACATAATCACGATAGTGCTGGGGGGTAGAGTTGCCGGCGATGTAGCGAAGGAAGGCAATCTCCTCTGCATGGCGCCTGCTGAGATCATCGGGATGGCAACGGTCGAAGATGAAATTCTCGTAAAGCGAAGGCAGCTGGCTGACCCGTTCCTCCGGCGAAATGTCCAGCACGTCGGCCACTCCGCCGAAGTAGCAGTAACTGCAGTTTCTGCGGTTGTCTCCCATCGAGACCACTGCATTCTCTGCCAGGGCGTATGTCCGGGCTATCATCTTACATTCTGTAAGCATCTGTTCTTCATCGCTTTCTGTATCAAACGCCTGCGAGAGATACAGTTGCTCTATTGGTTCGAAATTCTTGTCCATAATTTCTTCATGCGCTATTAATTAGATGCTTATGCGCCTATAATCCAGGAGGATAAGCCATGCTCAATCCCCATATTGGCGCAATATATCTGCAAAAATACAAAAAACATTCAGAAAAAAGTGATTATATGGATGGATTTTGTTTGATCACATGAGCCACCTATCCAAACGTAATATGTGGAAGTATCTTGTGTCATAATTATTTTATCTTCAATGTCCGCAGATGTTCCTTCTGCTCGGGCGTGATTCTGTAGCTCTCGATGGCCTTCTGGATGGTTTTGTTGTGCGTCCAGGGAGCAAGGCGGAGTTGCTCGACTCCCGGTGTCAGTTTGGCTTGGAAAGCAGCATGCTGCTTATCCTGCATGGTGAACAGTCTTTCTTGAAGTAAAGTCATAATTTCTTGGTTTATGTTAGGCGAATCATGGGTGCAAAGATACATATTTATTCGGAGTTTTCTCTTTCATGTCTAAGAGATAATGATTGAATTATAGGAATATTGATTTTGGATATAGAACCTCCATATGAAGAAAAGTGTTTCGCATTGTTAATTTAAAAGTTAATAAAATATAAAATTTAAATTCTCCTTGCAAACGTATATAATACTTTTCTATTAATAAAAATAAATGTATAGTTTTATTTTTTTGTTTCGAAAACAAATAATATTATTACTAAACCATTAATTTGTTTGATTATAATCTAATTCTCACCAATAGTTTCTTATTCCCTTATGAAAGCCTCTTGAAAAATGGATATTTGGCTATTTGAAATATAATCGTTATATTTGCAACAAATTTTATAACGAACGCATATGGCACACAAAGAAAATCAAAAGGCATTCGTCGTTACATTCCCACTTCGTACCGAGAAATGGCAGGAGGATAGGATTGACAAGATGATGAGAATGCTTACAACTTTCTATAATGACAGACAAAGAAAACTTGTTCGTCGTTATATTTACCTTTCGCATTCTAAGGCATACAAGGAAGCGAAAGGGAAAGGTGTTGTTGCCTTTAAAAACTATATGAAGGAAAATGGATTCTCACAATATGGTTTGGATGCATTTTTTAAAGCAGATACAAAGGGGGCTTTATATCAATGTGGAGTAAACTCTATGTTTTTGCAATACCTTTCACAATGCGCTTGGAGTGCTTGGGATAAGAAACTCTTTGGAAAGGGAGATTTTGTTAAAACCGACAAGGTCGTAAATATATTCTGTAGTAGAAATAAGAAAGAAAGGTTTTGTGGTTTTGATTATGACCTCAGTACTTTCACAATAAGTATAAAATCTACATGTACAAAGAAGATAATATGTACAATACCATTTGTGGTAAATAAGAAAAGTGATTATGAATTATTTGCGTTGTCTCAAAGAATATGTAGAATTGGAATAGTACGAAAATTGATAAGAGGCAAATACAAGTATTATGTCCAGTTTACTTTTGACGGAGTTCCTTATCATAAGGGAAGGAATATTGGAACTGGAATAGTAGGCATAGATCCTGGTCCGAGCAAAATTGCCATAGTTGGTGACAATAAGGTAGAAATAGCAAAACTTGCACCTAATATAGAAGAGGATGAGAGAAAAACAGCTCGATTAAAAAGGAAACTTGATAGAAGTCGCAGAGCTACTAATCCTCACATGTATAAAGAGGATGGCACAATTATTAAAGGTCAGCGCCAAACATGTTTTTCAAAAGTTTACAACGAAACAAGAAAGCAGTTGGCTGATGCTCAGCGTAAATTAGCTGCCAAACGAAAGATTGCGCATAATGAGCTTGCCAATACTTTACTTGAATATGGTGACACTTTCAAGGTTGAAGCAAATTCATACAAGTCTATGCAGGCAAGAACAAAAGCTACAAGTATGACAAAGTCAGGAAGGATAAGGTCTAAAAAGCGATATGGTAAGTCGATAAAGAACAGAGCTCCTTCGGAGTTCTTGGTGATATTGAAAAACAAGTTGCTTCATTATCCTAATGGAAAATACTATGCTGTACCAGCATCGTATGCATGTACACAGTTTGACTTCACAAATGAGAGCTTTACAGAACATAAAATATCAGAAAGAAAAATAGTAACTTCTGATGGTGTTCAACATAATCGCGACACACTTGCTGCGTTCAATATAAAGAATGCTATAGTTAATGAAACTTCTACTAAAAAGAAGAAAATAACAAAATCAAATGAGTTCTTTGACATAGTAAGAATGAAAGCATCATACAATGAGTTTTGTTTAATGGAGCGTTATCTCCTTTCTATATAAAGAAATAATGGAATTGTAAGCCAACATTAGCGTTAATTGACATTTATTGTCATTGCTAAAACAAAGAAGTATTGAAAGAAAGCAGAATGAGATCATGTAGAAAATATTCGTAAGAATCTTTTCGAACGATATCAGAAACTCTTTTAAAGTAAATACATCCTATCCTTTTCTCTGTTTCACAATTACATACCTCTTACACCTTGTATGTGACATGGAAATGAAGGGTAGTTACAAGTGCGCCCAGAGATAAATCTCGTCTTCGTCACTTGTATGTGACATGGAAATGAAGGGTAGTTACAAGTTGAGGTCATTAACTCTCGCCTTGTTGCTGGCTTGTATGTGATATGAAAAAAATGGTAACATTAGAATCGCTCTATCAATAGTTACTCATATATGTAATTAAACGATTTTAAGCGAATAACTAATTGATTATAAATAAATTAAATAAATATCGTCTCGTTTTAGCGGGACACTAGTAATAAGAAATAGTATATAAATGAACGATATAAAATTTAACATATCAGAACATTGGCTTCCTATCAATGAAAAATGGGGAACAATAGATAAGGACACTTTAAGGATTAAGGTGTCTGGTATTAATTTTCATACCCAACAAGAAGCAAGTTCTTGGGGACTTTTTACAGGCTATATAAAACCTGACACAAACAATACATACGACCCCAATGCTATAGGTTTTTATAAATCTGATGGGACACTTTTGGGATATGTCCAAAAAGAGTTGCAAGATTATGTAGGCAAATTTACTAAAGGAAGAGAATTGGATTGTGTAATTGCAATAACACCATTCTTTTCTAAGGAAGGTAAGATTCGAAACCAAGCATACGCTACAATCCTTAAGTTTTTCGAGGATGATATAGAATATGCAACAGAAACAATTAATAGAGTTACGGAAGAAGTTGGTCATGATGCGTTGATTGAAATTTCGCATTTTGAAAATGAATTGTCTTCGCATGGGAATATACAATCAAATGATGATGTTATAGACGATAACAAAGATTGGGGCAATACGGTTTTTAGATATGACGATTACTATAAGTTTAAACAATGTGACAAAACAGGAAAGAAATCATATGATACCCTCACGGTAAAAATTGAGAATGCAGATTGGTATTTCGACAGGAAGAAATGGCAAGCAGGAGTGTTTAGTGGATATGTAGATGTTGTGCATATAGAAAGTCTAAATCAATATGGTATATATAGAGATGATAACACTCTTGTAGGATGTCCTGATAGTTTTGAATTTGATGATGAAATAAAAGAATTCACAGAAGGACATCGAATCTTCTGTATTTTTATGCTTGTTCCACACATAGATACAAAAACTTCGTGTATTGATATAAAAGGAAAAGCTGTTCTAATCAAATTCTTTGAAGATGAAAGGGAGTACGCCTATAAATTATTTGAAGATGTAAGAACACGACTTGCAAATAATGCCGTTGTGGATTATAAGAAATTCACAACAAAAAAAGCTGAGTTAGAAGACTGTGGAATATCAGTATTACTAAGTTGGTCATTTGATACTCGCAGATATAAATTTGGTGATCAAGAAACAACCTACCTTGATGATAGCGGTAAACCTCAAAAGTCCCATAGTGGATGTTCTGCACTTGTAGCAATATTTGCGACTGTATCAATATTGGTTATTGTCTTTACGATGCTTATTATATAGCATTTTTCAATTAGGAAAATCATTGTCTACCAAAACTTAATATAATATGAATAAACAAATAAAAAAGACACCGCTAAGTCACTTTCATTTAATAAAGAAGGCGACAATGGATGATTTTAAAGACATTTCAGAGTGGCTGAAGGATGCTTTTGAAAATCATAAAGAATTTAAGGGTTATGGCCTTTATCATAATTTGGACGGTTTTATACTTGATGTTTTTAAGGAGCAGAAAGTCTTTGTGCTTAGATATGAAGGTAAAGCAATTGCTTTTTTGACGTTCACACCACCAAGTGAAGAATGTATAAGGATGATCTTTCGTGCGGTATGTGTTAAACCTGACTTTTTGAGAATGGGCTTGGCTACATACCTGCATGAAAGCGCAATCGAATATTATAAAAAGTGAGGGTGTTTGGTTGCAGAATTGTATCATGTATGCAATGAGTCGTATAAATTAGGTAAATCCATGGGGTTTGTTAAAAAGAAAGAGGAGAAAGAAACTGACGAAGTATCCATGGTTAAGACTTTGGTAGATACAAGAAGACAGAACCGTAATGCGAATGTTAGGTTTGTGGTATGGGGCAATAGTTATGCTGATATTAACTCACAACCTAAATATAGTTGGTCTTTGAATTTTCGAAGAAATAAAAAGCCAATAATTTGTTCAATAGATTACGAGTGGACTGTAGGAATTATTCAAGATAAAAAAGTTGTTTACTCAGGAATTGCTAAACGCTTTTTTGACGTTATTCCAATAGGGGGACCTTATTTATATATAAACGAAGATAAAGCCAAACACATTCTTGAATCAATAAAACGATATTGTCGTACTTGACAATAACTCCATTTATGTTCACGTAATATATAAATTACTACGGCAGAATCAAATATGATAATTGGCTCTGCCGTAGATAGAATAAGTTATAATTAATTTGGGGCTTATCACATAAACCTAACACGCTCTCAATCCACTCACCATACGATGAAGCTTCGCAGCATCAACGGGCAAGAATTCAAACGAGTCGAAGTCGCCGTAGCAGGAGCGGTAGCCGGATAGATATTTGGCGGCGCGATAGAGTCTGTATAAGATGTTGCCGGGCTTAAGGGACACACATACCGACATCTCGTACTCGGTCTGAATGCTTCCGTCGTTGAGCGTGTATTGATAGGCTTCAAGAGAGACCTCATATACATTTTCTTTGCTGCAGAATGTGAATGCAAAGGGAGCTACAGCCATATCCGTAACCGAGGTGCCTCCATCCAAGAAGTTGGCAAACCATTCCAGTCTGTCAGCATCTTCGGGACGTAACAACAACGCGTCAAAATCACCATCCTTACGCTTTCTGCCAAAGAGATATTTAGTAGCACTTTTCAGTTTATCCCAAAATTCAAGATGAACAAGATGGAAACATCCATAAACAACGCGTTCCTCGTCTTCTTCCGTTTCAAGGGTCTCTAAAACCAACTGATGGCTGACATCATGACATCTGCAAACAAATAATTCAGTCTTTTCCATAAATTTTAATTTAGATTAATAATAACTTTTGGCAAAAGGGCTTAGTGGTAGTCTGTTAATTGCAAATACCATGCCATGAATTTTCTATGCGAACACGTTTCTTCTATTTTGTAGGTTTCACCACAGCTCTCCACTCCATAAACTGCTTGGTTGTTTCTCCGCTATGATGGTCGAGGAAGAGGCTGTGGGCGGTGTCGAGATTGGCAATCGCCTGCATGTCCTCAGCATCAAGCTCGAAGTCGAAGAGATTAAGATTCTCCTGCATTCGTTCCTTGTGAACAGTCTTCGGGATGATGATGACGTCGCTCTGCAACAGCCAGCGCAAGGCTACTTGTGCAGCTGTCTTGCCGTATTTCTTGTCAATCTGGGTGAGGGTAGGGTTGGTGAACAGTCCGTTCTTTTCTTCATAAATGTAAAATCTTATAGTTGTTATTTTATCTTGTTATATTCCTCATCGCTCACAGCCTCCTGCCACTCGTTGGATGTGTTCTCGCCAGGTATTTCAAAGGCGAGGTGGGCAAACCAGCTGTCTTTTGCAGCACCATGCCAATGCTTTACGTTGGCTGGAATATGGATGACGGTGCCTGGGAGGATTTCCTGCGCAGGCTTTCCTTCCTCCTGATACCAGCCGCGTCCGGCTACACCTACCAGCATTTGCCCGCCACCCTTTGTAGCGTGGTGCGTGTGCCAGTTGTTGCGGCAACCAGGCTCAAAGGTTACGTTGAAGAAAGGTATCTGACTATCAGATATTTTCGCAAGATAACTGTTGCCCTTGAAGTATTTGGCGTAAGCGGTGTTGGGTTCGCCAATAGGGAAGATCATCTCGCGCTGGAAAGTAGCCTTGGCATCTTCACCTTTCACGTCCTCGTTCCATACCTCCTTTGCCAGATTGAATGCAGCCCAGGCTTTAGGCCAACCGGCGTAGAAGGCGATGTGGGTGATAATTTCTGCCGCTTCTGTACGGGTAATGCCGTTGTTCTTTGCCGACTGTAGATGATATTTCAGTGAGCTGTCGGTGATTCCTTGGCTGATGAGCGAAGTGATTGTTACCAAACTGCGGTCGCGCAATGAAAGCAGGTCATTGCGGCTCCATACTTCTCCGAAGAGGATGTCGTCGTTGAGGTGGGCGAACTCTGGGGCAAACTCACCCAGTTGTGTGCGCCCAGCTGTTTGTACTATTTTTTGTTGTGCCATTATATTGAGTGAAATAGTCGTTAATATGATGAATGTTGCAATTTTTTTCATACGAATCGATAGTTAAGAGTCTATCTACGCAGTCTTGCGGTACTCGCTTGGAGTCTTTCCCGTCTGTGCCTTGAAAAAGCGGACGAAGTGCTGAGAATATTCAAAACCGAGGCGCTGGCTTACTTGCGTTATGCTGAGGGTTTCATCATCAAGCAGCTGACGGGAAAACGAAAGCAGTCGATCGTTGATCAGACTCTTTGCAGTTTTGCCTGTCTCTGTCTTGACTAATTCACCGAAATATTTAGGCGAATAGCAGCATTTGTCGGCAAAGTAGGCTACGGTAGGCAATCCTTCACGCATCGCTTTCTGGACAATGTATTCATCGAGCAGAGAGATGAACTTCTTTACCACCGAATGATTAATCTCCTCGCGTGTGATAAACTGTCGGTCGTAGAAGCGCAGACAGTAGTTCAGCAACAACTCGATGTTGGAAACGATGAGTTCGCGCGAATGCTTATCTATAGGATGCTGCAGTTCCTGCTTAATCATTGAGAGCACATCACGGAAGATATTGACCTCGGCAGCGGATAAGTGTAATGCTTCGTTGCTTGTATAGTCGAAAAACTCGTATCGGGAGATGTTCTTGCCAAGCTGCGTGCGGTTGAGCAGGTCGGGATGGAAAGCCAATACCGTATATTTGGCAAACGGAACTCCAGGGATGGGTTCAACCTTAATCGACTGTCCTGGAGCAAAAGAGGTTACGGTCATCTCGTCAAAATCATATTCTGTTCTGCCGTATGACAATTTGCAGCCCTTGTTTTCCTTCAGAAAGAGGGCGTAAAGTCCGTAGTGATGCACAGTCTCCTGTATCGGAGAGGCGTTCTCCACACGCACAACGCTTACCAAGGGATGAAGCGTTTTCACCCCAATGTAGTCGTTGAACTCCTGTATCGTATTAAAGAATAATTCCTTCATAATCCTATTCATTTTAAATTTTTGCAAAGATAATGCAAATGAGCGCAATGAAAGCTTGCTTTCAAATTGCCGAGTGCAGCTTATCTTATGCAAAGATACGCACATTCTCCAAAAAAGCTTATACCTGTTTTTCGGAAGATATTACCATTATCGGAGATTTATTCCATTCTGCCATATTTCATTTCCACGCCCTCCTTATCATACTGCTTGCGCTTGCCGGTTGGTGGCTCGGTAAGTGTGATGCGAACTACAGCCGTGCGTGAAAGGGAACGTGCGATGCTCTGGTCGAAAGCATCCATGTGTTGAGGAAGGAAACGTTCACAGATTAGTCGGAGACCATGAATCTTTTCTGCATCATCGGTCACGATTTCTGCCTTTCCGAATGCGACGGCTGATTTGTATTGCAGGGTGAAACTGCCGTCCTTCGGACCAACCGTAGGCGTACAACGGGTTACAGCTGAAAGGCAAACCTCGGGATGAGCCTTGATAGCCTCCAGTTTCTTGCCTTCCAAGGCACCATGAAAATACCAGTTCACATCATCATCTGATGCGAGTGAAAGAGGTAAACCGTAAGGTTTGCCGTCTTCGTCAATGAAACTTACAGTCATGTACGGAGCCTTGTGCATTACTTCTAATGCCCATTGGCTATCCATTGCTCTTGATTCCTTTCTCATTTTTTATCCTTTGTACTTAAATACTTTAACCATGTCCTTGTCGCCACCTACGAGCTGGCTACATTTATTCAACATACCTGTATCGACGAATCTGCATTTCTCCATGACTCTTCCCGATGCAGGATTGCCTGTAAAATGGTCTGTCCAGATGTTTTCGAAATCCTTCGTTCTTTATTTTATTATTATCCATTCATTCAGTTTATCCTCTCTGATAATCTTCGGCTGAGCCTTGCCAGCGAGAATGAGAATCTTCTTGCCATTACGATAAATATGAAGCTGTCGTGAGCGAACCACGGCTGTCAACTCCTCATCGTTCTGCATGGCTTGCCAGATAGGATAATATACTCCCTCAGGTTCAAACAACTTCTTTTGAAGATGTGAACAGAGGTTTGTTGTATCAATAGTCATAGCCGCTTGTGCGCCACTGTTCACGATGACTACTTTATCTTTGTGTTCCATATTTTTCATTTGTTTTTCTGGTGAAATTCCTTCCTTGTCTTAGCCATTGCTTCCGTAGCCCTATCGTGGGTCTCTATCAGCAATGGACTCTTGTGGTATTGTACAATCTTGACCCCGACTGAGTTGTGCCTTTTCTTTTCCTCGATGCATTGAATGATCAAGTCGGAGTTGGCTCTCGCCTTCCTCCCTCGCGACTCGGCAGAGATTGCAAGCGAGCTTGCATCTTTGCTCTCGCTGCTCGTTCGGTTGGCTGATTTAGCTGTTGGAGCCTTGTCAAAGTTCTGAATATAGGCAGCGTTGGTCAGGAAGAGAATGTCGGAGCCTTCAGGGATTTCCTGCATTACCTTCACCATGAGGGTTAGCATCATGCGGAACTCCGTGGTGTGCAGGTCGCTGATTACATCACGGCTGATGACTTTGCCGTTATGTTGACCTTTGGTCTTCTTCTGTCGCGACTCGGCAGAGTTCAAACAAGTTTGACTCTGCTCTCGCTGCTCCATCAGTTCAATTACAACGGCAGCACCACCAGCTCGCTCTTTATGACCATAATCACATGAGCCACCTATCCAAACGTAATATGTAGTTGTATCTTGTGTCATAATTATTTTATCTTTAATGTCCGCAGATATTCCTTCTGCTCGGGCGTGATTCTGTAGCTCTCGATGGCCTTCTGGATGGTTTTGTTGTGCGTCCAGGGAGCAAGGCGGCGTTGCTCGATGTAGGGAATCGCCTGGTCCCATTGCTTGGCAAGGGCGGTGGCGAAGAACCAGGCTATCATCATTTTTACGTAATACTCTTCGCTCCTTACTGATGCAGGAATTTCAAGATATTCTGCCTTGAAGTCTTTATCCAGGTAATGAGACATAAGTGCCTCTATTCCAAATCGACAAGTATAAACGTGTGGTGATTTACTCCAAGTCTTGCTCTTCGTCAACAGTTCCTTCTTGTGTTTGGCAAACACCTTCGGAGACATGATGTCGCAAACCGCCCAGTTGTCCACGAAAGGCAGGAAGGTGTCAGTAAGACGAATGCATTCCTCGTAGTCCTTTACCTCAGAAATGAGGAGACCGTGAAGCATGTTCTCATCGTAGTATTCGTGAGGAAGCTGATGAAGGAATTCCTTGCATTCTGCCTCCTTTGTAAATTCTTTTGCGAACTTGCGAAGCACAGGCACACGTATGCCTATGAAACTCTCCACGGGTACTCCCGGTGTCAGTTTGGCCTGGAAAGCAGCATACTGCTTATCCTGCATGGCGAACAGTCTTTCTTGAAGTGAAGTCATTTTTATCCTATTAATTTGAAAATCTGTTTATCCGAAGCGTCAGGCAGGATTTCTTTCAGATGCTCGAAAATCTTTTGATAAGATTCCAGGGGAGTGCGGTTGCATTGGCAAGCCTCCCTGCCATAGAGATCTTCGGGAGTATTGAGCAGCGACCATCCCCAGCCATATTCATGGTTATTACAGAAGTCCGGCCACCATTCCTCGCTGATGAATCCCGCTTTCTTGTTAAAGAACTTTCCGTACATACACGGCATTTCCTGCACGATCTCGCCCTTCCATTTCCACAATGGCCAGTCCCAACCGCCTTCAGGAAGTCTTACGTAACCGCAATCCTCCGCCACGATGTCTTCTGCAGAGAATCCTTCAATGCCGCTATCAAGGAGAGGGAGAAAGCCAATCTGCTGAATCAGCTCCATCATGCCTGTTGCTGAATATATTTCTGGAAAATTCATGTTCATTTTATATTTTATCCTTTGTACTTAAACACTTTGACCATATCCTTGTCGCCACCCACAAGCTGGCTGCATCTGTTCAGCATTCCGGTGTCAGAGAAACCGCATTTCTCCATGACTCTTCCCGATGCAGGATTGCCTGTAAAATGGTCTGCCCAGATGTTTTCTATATATTTCTTTCATTCAAATCTGATCATTTTTGCAAGTTCCATAAAATAGTCATTCGACCAAATATCCAACTCTTTGGGATTCCTGACAAAAGGCAACACGTCAGCCTTTATTTGATTCATGTCTGCCGTGACAAGTCTTTCATTCAGTTTTTGAAGGAACGTCTCCTTGTCAAGCTCTTCGTGATTGAACTGCAAGGCTCTTTCGCACAAGTGAGTAAAGTCAAGAGGAACATTGTGGCGAACATACCATTCGAAGTCATACCAATCACGTCCCTTGACTCTGTTCTTCCAGGCACGATACACCAGTGCATGCATCTTTCCTGCAAAGAGGGCTGGCAAAGTGAAACATCGTGTCATGAAAGATTGGGGGAGCAGAAGCAACTTCTGTTCTGTTTGGAATTTCAAAGGAGGTTGAGTATCAACTTCAATCTTGATCTTAACAGATTTCTCAGCTTGGAATGTAATATCATATACATCTGTGTTGTCTTTCAGAAAGGCAGACTCCACTTTGCCAAAGTTCTTTTTGTCCTTCTTTCTGATCTCAACCTCTCTACCTACCATAGCGAATTGGTCAATGATGGGCTGAAAATAATGTGTAAAATCAAAGTTTTCATTCGGAGCAAGCAGGGAAAAATCCATATCCTCAGAGAAACGATGCAATCCATGGAATATACGCAGACATGTTCCACCATAGAAAGCTGCCTCGTTGAAAAAGCCACCATTGTAAAGACCAGAAAGAATAATCTGCTGGTTGACCTCAAAGATAGCATTGCGCTTTTGCAGCTCGGTCGTTATGTCATAGCTCGAAAGCATTTGATTGAATATCTCGTTTGTATTCATTTCCTTAAATATTTAATTAGAGTTTCTATGGATTTAGACTTTTTCCCAACCTGAGCATATCGCTCAAATATACTTATGTCCATATTCCTGAAATCATCTATTTCCATTCGGATGTCCTCCTCCAAATAGTTCTCTACCTCCTTCAGGTAACGTAAATTAACCTTCGGAGAATTTGCGATTAAGTCACAGAGCGCTTTTTCTGGTGTTGCCATCAGAAAGGCGTAACTCTGCATGTTGATGCTTGTAATCCCTATTGAAAAGGCTTCTCTTGACATGTTCTTATACTCAAAACGCCCGACAGGAGTATCAAAGCTACGGGAGTGCTTTAGTGTCATAGACTGAGTAGTATAAACAGCTTCTGGTATTAATCCATAATAACGTAAAGCTGTCTGCATAGACACATACGAAGGGGCATAAAGATGATTGGCTATCAGTTCTGTGGATAGAGCAACACGAGACACATTTGGGGCTACCACATAAAGCCCCTTCTTGAGTCGGATAATTTTATGAGCCGCCTCAAGACTGCGTACTTTCTGATTCCCTGCTTCAATATTTGTAAACAATGAAGCTATAGCTGAAGTACTGACTGGTATGTTACCTATATGTTCTAAATCCATTATCATGGTGCAAAAATAGTAAAATTTGGAATAGAAAATAAACTTTTGTTTGCTTTTCTGTTCTATTTTTGGCTATTTTAACAAGTTGCTTAGTTAGACCGCTAAACATTGATGCAGAAATCAAGCTACATACTCCGAGTCTGAATAGTGCTCCTGTTCCATAGCATTCTCATTGCCCACATCAGCATAGCCGTATCGCCCATGTCGTGTCGTTATGGAAGAATGTGCGGATAATCTCCCGACTTTCCTCTTCAGACTTATGTGCCGGCCATCCAGCACGAGGTCCTACGTCAGGGTCGGAGGCGTACTTGAAGAGCGCCTCAGCATCCGATTCCTGCCAATGGCGAAGTAAAATTCTTTCTGTTTCCATCAGATTATATCAATGTTTTGCATTTTATTTACTATGTGCACTTACCCCAGCCAGTCGGTAAAGATAAGTATACATTCGTGCACCTTCTCAAAGAATTTCCCTATCCTGCGCTTGATGCCCTTCCAATATATCCCATTCTTTTTAATGCTCATATACTTAATTATTTATTTTGTTATTAATTCATGTGCAAATACGCCATCAGCGCAATCTGTATCAGCAGAATGGCAGGAATGCCGTATTTGAATTTCTTGTGCATCGTCTTATGATGCCAGACCTTCATTCCCATCCATGCCCCGACGCTTCCTCCAACGACAGCCAGCAATAAAAGCGTTACTTCCGGAATGCGCCATTTGGCTTTCTTTGCCTTGTACTTATCAATGCCGTACACGATGAATGCAACTGCATTGATAGCAAGGAGATAGTAGGCGAGGCAACTATGTAATGTATTCATATCCTTCAACTTTTTTTTCTTATTTCTTTAAAATCCCAACTCCACATCCTTGCCGAATGGTGCGAGCGAAAGCCCGGCCATCTTGAAATGCTGTTTTCCCCAAGGAATGCCGAAGATGGTGATACATAAGAGAAAGCCGAAGATCAGATGTATGAGGCAAGCCCACAATCCTCCGAAAATCAACCAGAGTAAATTCAAAGGGATGCGAATACAACCTGTTGGACTATTCGATTCTCTTACAGTAGAACCAAAAGGCCATAGGCAGAGCAGACCAATCTTGAATGTCTGCATTGCAAAAGGAATGCCGATGATAGTACATGCAAGAGCTATACTTCCGGTGAAATAAAAGATAGCAGCTTTGGGACCTCCGAAGAGCCACCAAAGTAAGTTTCCTATTATGCGCATAAGATTATTCTTTTATATTCTTGATTATGTCAAGAATGGATCAAGCGTAGCCAGCAGTTCGGCTTTATCTACCACACCGCTTGTGCGCCACAATACTTCTCCGTTGCGGAAGAGCATCAGCGTAGGCACGGATTGGATGCGGTATTGGCTTGCTGTTACGCCGTACTTATCTACATCCACCTTGATGATTCGGATACGGTCGCCCAATACACTCTTCACCTGCTCCAGAATGGGGTGCATCGCCTTGCAAGGTTGGCACCAGGTAGCAAAGAAATCGACCAGAACAAGCTGGCCACTGTTTATTACATTGTTGAATGTCTCCATAATTATTTGTCTATTTCTGTGAAACGATTAAAAGTTTGCTGAAAACTCCATCAGCATTTTATGGGCAAGGGGAGCGTACCAGGTCTTCACCTCCTGCTCTGTAGGCGTATGACCGCCAGGGAAATGGAAGGCTTGATTGTAATGCTCCAGGAAGAGAGGGGAGAAGTGAGCCAGGGTGTCCTGCTCACCAAAAAGTCCCCACACACGATCCTTATAATAGGGGTTGCAATGGTCGAACTGCACGGCTTCCAGCTCCGCAAACTCCTCAATTAGCGCCTCGTCAATCACCAGCCGCTGATTTCCGTCCCTTCTCGGAGCCTTGTATTCATGCTCGCCGATGCGCTCCTTCAGAAACTCCGTCATCATGAAATACGGATTGCCCAGCAGGGCAGGAATGCCCACCACCGGAGCCAGCATCTGGGCGAGGAAAGAGCCGCAGCTGTTGCCCAGAAGCAAGTCGGGCTGTTCCCGGTCGATGATGGAGCGAATCTCCTTCAGTGCCTCCTTGGGGTGCAAAGGGAGGTCGGGAGTCAGCACAACCGCCGTCCCCTCAAACGCCTCTTTCAAAGCTTTCGCCATCGGACAACTGCCCGTGGCGAAGAATCCGTGTAGGAATAATATCTTTTTCATGCTCAAATCATTTGATAATGATGCGCCTGTAATATAGGAGGATAAGCCATGCTCAACGCCCATATTGGCGCAATATATCTGCAAAAATACAGAAAAAAATCAAAAAAATGATTTTGTGGATGGATTTTGTTTGCAGGGCTAACTTGATTTAACTTTATTTGTAAGCAAGGGGATAACGAGGACGACTTTAGTGTTATCTTGGGTTCCAAGTATATAGTTTCTCTTCACCTCACTCTTCACCTCAATTTAAACCTCACTTTCAGTATTCTTCTATTTTTTTTGATTATTAGCAATGCTATCATCAGTTTTCTATGTACTGCGTTTCTGGGTATTTGTCTGAGTGCTTGTTTTGGCAATATTGTTGACTTTCAGAATATAGTCACCGACTTTGCACATAATATTCATAAGATAATTACGTGCAAAAAACAATGAATATATCCAGTCAGCTGCACTATCATGATTGAATGATAGGGAAAATCTGCAGATTTTAGCGTATTTTTCGAAAAAGATTGAGAACATAATAAAGCCCTCGATACCAAGGTACCGAGGGCAAGCCTATCTGTCACGTCCAGCCTCATTGAAGAGACAAAAACTAACTTAATAGCACATAACAACGATAGGTTCCCGCTGAGGACGTCCAGCCTCAGTGAAGAGACTAACACTAACTTAATAGCACATAACAACAGCGGTTATTCTTTACGTTCCTTTCAAAGAGAAACTTACTTTGCGAAAGGTCCTTTTCCTCCATGCTCTTTAAGATATTTTCGTGAACGTTCCATCATTCTGTCAATATCCTCAAACGAGAAAAGCAATTTTCTCCTTTGTGGATTTCTCTCATTCTCTTCTGTCTCACGTATAAAACGTTCAGCGTCTTCACCTGTCAATACAGGTGTGCTTTTTATTTCTAATGCCATAATTTTACGAAAGAATTATTCTGACTCTTCGTATTACTTCTATTGCACCGATGATAGCAACTATACCTGCTAAAAAGAAACATCAGTAACTCCGTAATTGTTTGATTTTAATATTGTAATTGCCGACAAAGGTACAAAGAATACGTGAGATAGCCAAACTTTTTAAGAAAATCATACTGGTTTGTAGTCTGTCCAGGGGTGTTTTTCGTGCTAAAACGTGGGTTTTTATCATTTTTGAGAGGTCGGCTTTTATCTGAATAAATCTGCCATCGTCAGCTGGCATTGGATGTCATCAGAATAGCTGCCCGGCGCAAGTCCATAGGAGGTGATCATCGTGATGAGTACCGTTTTCTCAGTGCCTGTTTCCCTGATGAAGGTCTCCCTTCGGTTGCGGATGCGGTTGTCCTCGTCTTCTGTAATTACGTAAGGTGCGTTGGATTATTGCATCGTCTTGATAGGCGATAAAATCAATATATTCTGACATGTTTCTTTCTTTTTGCATAAATAACATTAAAAATCATACTTCTTATAAATGATTAGGGTGATTTTCATCTTTTTTTTGTATTTTTGCTATTCAATGTTGTAGAACGTCAATACAAAAGAAACGGAAAAGATATGGATGAGAATAATGTGCCTGATATGCGTCCGACATTCGAAGAAATTCGGAAAGTGGATAATAACGGGAAAGAATACTGGAGCTCACGTGATCTTTGTAATGCGATGGGCTATTCGGGATATTGGAAATTCCAGAATGTAATAGACAAAGCAATCAAAGTTGCCAGTGAAAAAGGTATGGATATAGATGACCATTTCAACCATGTGGTTGAAATGGTTAAGCTGGGTAGTGGATCGTTTCGCAAGGTCGAAGCTTTCCATCTATCCCGTATGGCCTGTATGATCATTTCTGAGAATGCTGATTCAAGGAAGTTATTGGTGAAGCAGGCAAGAGCCTATTTTTCTCAATCCGTATCTACAACCGAACTTGTGCAGAACTCGCTGGAATCCAATATTTTACTGTATAAGACTGCACAAGGTAAAACTCGCATTGAAGTGATTTTCAACAACGAAACTTTTTGGATGTCACAGAAAAAGATGGCTGCATTGTTTGGTGTTGACGTAAGAACAATCAGCTATCATATTGGGCAGATTTACGAGACTGGAGAATTGGATAAAACGGCAACTATCCGAAAAATTGGGATAGTTCAAACCGAGGGAGAGCGTGATGTTGAGCGTACTCCAATGTTCTACAATCTTGATGTTATCATTGCTGTTGGTCATAGTAGTACCGTCTTATCTTATATAAGAAAATTAACGCAATGAAATGATCAAAATATTTAAAGACAATGAAAAGAATTATCGATAGTACATTAGTAATACTTTCTTTGATGTTGATCTTCGGTTGCAAGGAAAGTAAGGTGGTCAAATTATACCTTTCTCTTATCCAAAGGACGATACTTTTGACCCAAATGGTGGCCTGAAGGCAACAACTTCGTGCTTTCTCTAAAGGTATGGATTCAAAAAACAGACGCAACAAGTGATAAAAAGATAGGGAACGCAGTGCGTTCCCTATTTTGTTTCTGTTACTTTCCGATGCAGAAGTGCTTGAAGATATTGTTTAGTGTTTCCTGACTACTGATCTGTCCACCAGTGATTTCGCCAAGTTCATCCAATACGATTTTCAGGTCTTCTGCAATGATGTCGCCACTCATGCCCATATCCATCGATTCCAATACACGGGAGAGAGATTCGTTGGCACGGATGAGGGCTTCGTAGTGGCGGGCGCTGGTCACGATGACATCGTTTTCCGATATTTCTGGAATGTCGGCTGCTTCTACCAAAGCTTTCTCCAAGAGGGGGATGTTCTCGCCTGTGCGGGCGCTGATGCTCAGGATGCTAATGCTTGCTGGCGAGGACGAGGGTGAAGAGGCAAGGCTGTTCTTATCTGCCGACTGGGCAGAATAATGGAAAGGAAGTGAAGTTGGGTCGAACGAGAGAGCATCGATCTTATTGAATACCATCAGCAGTTTTTTGCCTTGGTTCTTTTTCTCCATCTCATCAATTTCTGATTCTGCAGGCAGTTCATCGAGGAGCCAGATGATGATGCGGGCCTCTTCCATCTTCTGGAAGGTGCGCTCGATGCCGATGTTCTCCACCACATCATTGGTCTTGCGGATTCCGGCAGTGTCGATGAAGCGGAAGGTGATGCCGTCGATGAGGGTGGTGTCTTCTATCACGTCACGCGTGGTGCCGTGGATGTCGCTCACGATGGCTTTTTCCTCGTGGAGCAGTCGGTTGAGCAAGGTGCTTTTGCCCACATTGGTCTTGCCCACGATGGCTACAGGGACGCCCTGCTTGATGGCATTTCCCGTCTCGAAAGAGTGGGCAAGGGTATTGATGCGGCGCTCTATCTCTTCGGCAAGAGCTCGCAGGTCGCTGCGGTCGGCAAACTCCAGTTCCTCGTGGTCGCTGAAGTCGAGTTCCAGTTCAAGCAGCGAAGTCATCTTCAATAGTTTTTCGCGTAGTCGTGTCAGCTCGTTGCTGAAATGTCCCTTCAACTGGCTCATTGCCATGTGGTGGGTGGCCTTGTTGGTTGAGGCTATCAGGTCGGCCACGGCTTCAGCTTGCGACAGGTCCATCTTGCCGTTCATATAGGCACGACGGGTGTATTCGCCTGGCTCAGCCTGTCGACAGCCCACTTCTGTGAGCCGTAGTAAAACCTGTTGAAGAATGTATCTGCTGCCGTGACAGGAAATCTCCGTGGAGTCTTCTCCCGTGTAACTGTGTGGTGCCCTGAATACGCTAACGAGCACGTCGTCGATGGTTTTTCCGTCCTTATCTTTGATTTCGCCATAATGTAGGGTGTTGGCTTTCGCCCCGGTCAGAGGTTTGCCGCTGGCAGCCTTAAATATATGATCGGTGATTTCTATAGCCTGGTTTCCGCTCAGGCGTATGATGCCTATGGCGCCTCCTGCAGGTGTGGCCAGGGCGCAGATACATTCTTCTGAGTTTGTCATTTATCTATCCTTTTTACTTTTTTACCTTTTTACTTTTTTACCTTTAAACTATATTCTATCGAGCACTACTTTGATGAGGTTGTCGATGGTACTCTTGTATCCAGTATTGGCACTGAGGGCACGTCGGTTGGCGATGACCATGCAGCAGGTGAGCGCCTTGTGTCCGAGAAGCAGTGACAGTCCGGCAAGAGCCGAACTCTCCATCTCGAAGTTGTTGACACGCAGACCGTTATATTCGAACGCCTCAATCTTCGCATTCAGCTCAGGGTCGGCCAAAGGTGCACGCAGTTCTCTGCCCTGTGGACCATAGAATCCTCCACAGGCGATGGTGATTCCTCGCACCATGTCATCGGCGGCAATGCGGTCGAGGAGTTCCGGATTGTTGTCCACGCAGTAGGGATTGCCTATTTGCTCGTTCCATTTCACCTGTCGTTTGAATTCCTTCTCGGTGTCCAGGTCGCAGATTTCATTGCGGCGTGCATAGAAGTTGATGAGTCCGTCGAAGCCGATACTTTTCTGTGAGGCAACGAAGGTTCCGGCAGGGCAGTTGAGCTGCAAGCCTCCACAGGTGCCTATGCGCACGAGGGTGAGTGTGGTGTGTTCGGGCTTCTCGGTACGTGTCTTGAAGTCGATGTTTTTCAGAGCGTCGAGCTCGTTCACCACGATGTCAATATTGTCGCATCCTATTCCTGTGCTCTGTACGGTGATGCGTTTGCCCTTATAGGTGCCGGTAATGGCATGGAATTCACGGCTTTCCACCTCGCACTCTTTCTCTTCGAAGTGGGATGCCACGAGGCTTACACGGCCAGGGTCGCCTACGAGAATCACCTTGTCGGCGAGTTGTTCAGGACGCAGATGGAGGTGGAAACAACTTCCGTCCTCATTGATAATCAATTCAGATTCTGCAAAATACTTATTCATAATCTACATGTTTTTTGTCGTTAATAACGTTGGATTGTTCTCGGTTATTACTGCAAAGATAGATAAAATCTTTTTTAATTCAAAAGCCTTTGTGCTTTTTTATATTGAAAGTTTCTTAAATAAAGGAAATAAGTGCCATTTTTAATATTATTTAGAGTGTGATATTCGTTTTTTTCTCCCTAAATGTTTACTTTTGCGTTCGATTTTGCGCGGCAAGGGCTTTCTGCAGTACCTGCTGGCGCAAGGAAACAGGTAAACCGACTAATAGAATATACAACAAAAACAGAATAGTATTATGGCAGAATCTATTGACATCCGCGAGCTCAACATCCGGATAGAACAACAAAGCCAGTTTGTCACCAATCTGGTGATGGGCATGAACAAAGTTATTGTAGGACAGAAACATCTTGTAGACTGTCTCCTAATAGGTCTTCTGAGCGATGGCCACATCCTGCTCGAAGGCGTACCTGGTCTGGCAAAGACCTTGGCCATCAAGACTCTCTCTCAGCTTATCAGCGCTGACTTCAGCCGCATTCAGTTTACTCCCGACCTGTTGCCTGCCGACGTGGTGGGTACACAGATTTATTCTCAGAAGGACGAGACCTTCCATGTGAAGAAGGGTCCTGTGTTTGCCAACTTCGTATTGGCAGATGAGATCAACCGTGCTCCTGCCAAGGTACAGAGTGCGCTGCTCGAGGCGATGCAGGAGCATCAGGTCACCATCGGCGACGAGACTTTCCGACTGCCCAGTCCGTTCCTTGTAATGGCTACGCAGAACCCAATAGAGCAGGAGGGAACCTATCAGTTGCCCGAGGCACAGGTGGACCGTTTTCTGCTCAAGGTCATCATCGACTATCCTACACTCGAGGAAGAGAAGCTCATCATCCGTGAGAACATTGCCGGAGGTCTGCCCGAGGTACATCCCGTCACCACAGCCGACGAGATACTGAAGGCTCGCCAGATAGTGGGCGAGGTTTACATCGACGAGAAGATAGAGCAGTACATTGCCGACATCGTCTTCGCCACCCGTTATCCCGAGCGTTACGGTCTGTCCGACATCAAGGATATGATTACCTTTGGCGGCAGTCCACGTGCCAGCATCTCTCTTGCCAAGGCAGCCAGGGCTTATGCTTTCATCAAGCACCGCGGCTATGTGATCCCTGAGGATGTACGTGCCGTGGCTCACGACGTGCTCCGCCATCGTGTGGGACTCTCCTACGAGGCAGAGGCTTCCAATGTGACCAGCGAGGAAATCGTGAGCCGCATAATTAATAAGGTGGAAGTACCTTGATTTTGAGGAATAAGTAATTCAAGTTTCGCAAGCTCAGAAGTTAAAGGAGTTAAAGGAGTTATCGCTCCCTCCGGTCGCTGAGGAGTTAAGACAACAGTCTTTTTGGCGTAGTTTTTTAAGCAGCAAGACATACGTCTTAACTCCTTAACTCCCTTAACTCCTTTAACTTCCTGATATGCGAAAGTTCAGTAAGTAATAATGGACACACAAGATATCTTAAAGAAAGTACGCAAGATCGAGATCAAGACTCGCGGTCTCAGCCAGAATGTCTTTGCAGGCCAGTATCACTCGGCCTTCAAGGGCAGGGGTATGGCCTTCGCCGAGGTGAGGGAGTACCAGTATGGCGACGACGTGAGAGACATCGACTGGAATGTGACCGCCCGTTTCCATCGTCCCTTTGTCAAGGTGTTCGAGGAGGAGCGCGAGCTTACCGTGATGCTGTTGGTCGACGTAAGTGGCTCGCTCGACTTCGGTACCACACGGCAGATGAAGCGCGACATGGCTACCGAGATTGCAGCCACCCTGGCCTTCAGCGCCATTCAGAACAACGATAAGATAGGTGTCATCTTCTTTTCCGACCGAATAGAGAAATACATCCCGCCCAAGAAGGGCCGCAAGCACATTCTCTACATCATCCGCGAGATGCTCGATTTTCATCCTCAGAGCCAGCGCACCGACATCGGTGTGGCTTTGGAGTACTTCACACGGGTGATGAAGCGCCATTGTACAGCCTTCGTCATCAGTGACTTCTTCGATGACAAGGACTTTCAGCATCCCCTTCAGATTGCCAATCAGAAGCACGATGTGGCTGCCATTCAGGTGTACGATCCACGTGCCAAGGCGTTGCCCGACATCGGACTCCTCAAGGTGTGCGATGCTGAGACAGGTCACGAGATGTATATTGACACCAGTTCCAAGAAACTGCGTCAGGCGCATACACGCCACTGGCTGATGCGCGAGCAGCTGTTACGCGAAACCTTTGCCAAGAGTAAGGTCGACTGGACGGCTGTCGCCACCAACGAAGACTTCTCACGTGCTCTGCTCAACCTGTTCATGCAGCGGGGCTGAAAAGTGGAGAAGTAAACCAATAGGGAAAAGAAAAATGACGAAACAGAAGAATATTATCATCATGATGCTTGCCTTCCTGATGCTGTTGCCATTAGGGTCGGCAGCCCAGGAGGTGGTGCAGAAGCTTGACTCTCTGCAGATCCTGATAGGCGAGCAGACGAAGCTTCATCTCAAGGTCACCGCTGCCAAGGGTGCCAAGGTGGTGCTGCCTTCGTTCAAGCCGTCACAGATGCTCACTCCGGGCATCGAGGTGGTGGAGCAGAGCGATGCCGACACCGCCGAGCTCGACGGCGGCAGGCTACAGATAAGCCGCGACTATACGCTCACCTCTTTCGACGAGAAGGTCTACGCTGTACCAGCCCTTCAGGTCAAGGTCAACGGCAAGACCTGTCAGGGCAACCCGTTGGCGCTCAAGGTGCTCACGGTGCCTGTGGATACGGTTCATCCCAACCAGTTCTATCCCCCCAAGGACGTACAGGACAATCCCTTCCTATGGAGTGAGTGGAGTCCTCTGTTCTGGCTCAGCATTCTGGTACTCTTACTCTTCGGTGTCATGCAGTGGCTCTGGCAGCGCCTCCGTCAGAACAAACCTATCGTGATTCGTATGCGCATCGTGAAGCGTGTGCCGGCCCACGAGAAGGCGCTCAGCGAGATCAATGTCATCAAGCAGCAGCACACCGAGTCGCAGGAGACCCAGAAGGAATACTACACCCGCCTCACCACCACGCTGCGCGAGTACATAGAGCAGCGCTTTGGCTTCCGTGCCATGGAGATGACCAGCGGCGAGATTATCGAGCATCTGCAGTCGGCTGGCGACCAGAAGATGATAGACGAGTTGAAACAGCTCTTCCGTACTGCCGACCTCGTGAAGTTTGCCAAGTACGAGACCTTCCTTGGCGAGAATGACGCCAATCTGGTCAACGCCATCAACTTCATCGACCAGACGAAGACCAACGAGCAGACCGTCGAGGAGAAGGTAGCTCCCGAGCTTACCGACCAGGATCGCAAGACGCGCAGTCAGCGCAAGCTCATCAAGGCTTTGCTCTGGGGTGGAGCGATTGTCATGGCAGCCATCACCGCCTACGTGATCTATGGTGCCTGCATGCTGCTGATGTAGGAGTATAGAATAAAAAAGAATAATATTATAAAAACATGGAATTTGCAAGTAAAGCATATTTTCTGTTGCTCCTGTTGCTGATACCTTATATATTATGGTATTTCCTGTACAGGAAGAAGAACGAGCCTACCATGAGGCTGAGCGACACCCGGCAGTTTGCCTATGCTCCCAAGAGCCTGCGCCAGCGCCTTGTCCATCTGCCCATGATGCTCAGATGTCTGTGCTTCGTGCTCATCGTCTGTGCGATGGCTCGTCCGCAGACCCACAACTCCTGGGACAACAAGACGGTGGAGGGCATCGACATCATGATGGCGATGGACGTCTCTACCTCTATGTTGGCAGAAGACTTGAAACCCAATCGTATGGAGGCTGCCAAGGATGTGGCTCACGAGTTTATCTCGGGCCGTCCCAACGACAACATCGGTCTTACCATCTTTGCTGGTGAGGCCTTCACCCAGTGTCCTATGACCACCGACCATGCCAGTCTGTTGCGCCTGTTGCAGGACACCCGTACCGACATTACTGCCCGTGGACTCATCGACGACGGAACGGCGGTGGGTATGGGTCTCGCCAATGCTGTCAGCCGACTGAAGGACTCCAAGTCCAAGAGCAAGGTGGTCATCCTCCTGACCGACGGCAGCAACAACACTGGTGACATTTCGCCTATGACGGCCGCCGAGATAGCCAAGAGCTTTGGCATCAGAGTCTACACCATCGGTGTGGGAACCAACAAGGTGGCTCCTTACCCTATGCCCACAGCGGCTGGCGTTCAGTACGTCAACATGCCTGTGGAGATTGACACCGAGACACTCAGGGACATTGCCCGTACCACTGATGGCAACTTCTATCGCGCCACCAACAACGCCGAGCTGAAGCGCATCTACCACGACATCGACAAGTTGGAGAAGACGAAGATGAATGTCACCCATTTCGCCAAGCGCTACGAGGCTTATCAGCCTTTTGCCCTTGCAGCCCTGTTGGTACTGCTCGCAGAGATATTGCTTCGCATCACCTGGCTCAGAAGAATCCCATAGGGAAGAGACGAGCCGAAGTTCAATTAATATCAAATGAATATGTTAAGATTTGAAGATCCAATATATTTGTGGCTGCTGTGGATGTTGCCGGTACTCGTACTGGTGAGGTTCATAGGATGGCGAAGGAGAAGGGCCAAGCTCCGAAAGTTTGGCGACCCTGAGCTGTTGAAAGCCCTTATGCCCAATGTGTCATCTTATCGCCCCACGGTGAAGTTCGGCTTGCTGCTTGCAGCCTTAGCCCTGCTCATCCTCATGGTGGCGCGTCCACAGATGGGCAGCAAGATTTCTCACGACAAGCGTCAGGGCATTGAGACCATCATCTGTCTCGACATCTCCAACTCGATGTTGGCAGAGGATGTGGCGCCTTCGCGACTCGACAAGAGCAAGATGCTGGTGGAGAACCTGGTCGACAAGTTCACCAACGACAAGATAGGTCTCATCGTCTTTGCCGGCGATGCCTTCGTGCAGTTGCCTATCACCAGCGACTACGTGTCTGCCAAGATGTTCCTGCAGAACACCACACCAGCCCTCATCCAGACCCAGGGCACCAACTTTGCTGCAGCCATCGACCTGGCCACCAAGAGTTTCACCCAGCAAGACCATGTGGGACGCGCCATCATCGTCATTACCGATGGCGAGAACCATGAGCCGGGAGCCGAGGATGCTGTCAAGGCAGCCAAGAATAAAGGCATCAATGTCTTCATTCTGGGAATAGGAAGCACCAAGGGAGCCCCCATTCCTATGGGCGACGGCTCTTATCTCAAAGACCGTACGGGCAACACAGTGATGACTGCCCTCAACGAGCAGATGTGCCGACAGTTGGCTCAGGCTGGCAGTGGACAGTATATTCACGTCGACAACACCAGCGATGCGGAGCAGGCACTCAACGACGACCTCTCCAAGTTGCAGAAGGGCGAGACCGACACCGTCATCTATAGCGAGTACGACGAGCAGTTCCAGGCTGTAGGCATCCTGGTCATCCTCCTGCTCATCCTCGACATCTGTATGCTCGAGGTGAAAAATCCGCTTCTCCGCAACGTGAAGTTCTTTACACATTAAATATTAATCGAAATGTATCTAACTTATCATATCATACCGACCCTGCGGCTGCGCAGGCTGTGCCTGATGTTGGGGCTGCTCCTCGTCAGTACAGTTGCAGCACTGGCACAGAACGACCGCACCTTCATCCGTCAGGGCAACCGCCAGTACAGGGCACGCAAATGGACGGCTGCCGAGGTGCAGTATCGCAAGGCGATAGCCCGCAATGCCAACAATCCACAGGCGGTCTACAACTTGGGCTGTGCGCTCATGATGCAGCAGAAAGACTCGCTCGCCATGCAGCAGTTTGCCAAGTCTGCCGACTTGCAGACCACCAACAAGATACGCCGCGCCAAGAGTTTCCACAACATGGGCGTCATCATGCAGAACCATCAGGAGTTTGCCAAGGCAATAGAATGTTACAAGATGGCGCTGCGCAACAATCCTCAGGACAACGAGACCCGCTACAACCTGGCGCTCTGCCAGCATCAGTTGAAGAATCAGAAGAACCAGCAGAACCAAAACAAGAACAAGAGCGGCAACGACAAGAACAACAAGGACAAGCAGAACAAGAAGAATAAGGATCAGAACAAGGATCAGAACAAGAACAAGGATCAGAACAAGGATCAGAACAAGCAGAAAAATAATCAAAACAAAGATAAGAACAACCAGTCACAGAAGCCCGAGCAGGACAAGATGAGCCGTGACAATGCCGAGCAGTTGCTCAATGCAGCCGTGCAGCAGGAGAAGGCCACCAAGCAGAAGATGCAGAAGGCGATGAGTCAGCCACGACGCAGGCAGTACGACAAGAACTGGTAAAACAATAAGCAAACATCATTTCATTATGAAGCAAATAGAATGGTACACATTGATGATATTCGTGATGCTGGGCCTGGCGGAGGAAGCCAAGGCGCAGCATGTGGCGGTATCTACACCAACACATGTTGCTGCTGGCGAGAACTTCAGAGTAGCCTATACGGTCAACGCCCGTGAAGTGGAGGAGTTCCGTATGGGCAATGTGCCCGATGGACTGGAGGTGATAGCCGGACCCTACACCTCTTCGCAGTCGAGCTATCAGGTGGTCAACGGCCACACCAGCTCTTCTTCCTCTTTCACCATCACCTACACGCTCTATGCAGGCAAGGCTGGAACTTACACCATCGGTACCTCGCATGCACTGGTTTATGGCAAGAAGCTCGCAGCCCATCCTGTCAAGATCACCGTCTCGGGCCATGCTCACAACTCTGGCGGAGCACCCAGGATGCACAACGATGATGCCGATGAGCCTCGCATGCGTCAGGCGGGTTCTGCCATCTCGGGCAAAGATCTGTTCATCAAGGTCACTGCCAACAAAAAGCGTGTGCACGAGCAGGAGCCTGTGCTCCTTACCTATAAGGTCTATACACAGGTCGACCTTACCCAGCTCGACGGCAAGATGCCCGATCTGAAGGGCTTCCACTCTCAGGAGGTGCCACAGCCACAGCAGAAAGTGCTTCACAACGAGGTCATCAACGGCCGTCCTTACCGTTGTGTCACCTGGAGTCAGTACGTCATGTATCCTCAGATGACGGGCAAGCTCGAGATTCCTTCCATCACCTTCAAGGGTATCGTGGTTCAGCAGAACCGCAATGTCGACCCCATCGAGGCTTTCTTCAATGGCGGCTCGGGTTATGTGGAGGTGCATAAGGCTATCAAGGCGCCTGGCATTACCATTCAGGTGGACCCGCTTCCTGCACGTCCTGCCAACTTCTCGGGTGGAGTAGGCCGCTTCAATATCTCTGCCACGCTCGACAAGAACGACGTGAAGGCTGGCGATCCCATCAACATCCGTGTGGTAGTGGGAGGCATCGGAAACCTGAAACTCCTCAAGCAGCCTGTGCTCAACCTGCCGAAAGACTTCGACCAGTATGACGCCAAGATCACCGACAAGACCAAGCTCACCCAGAACGGTGTGGAGGGCAACATGGTTTACGACTTCCTCGCTGTTCCGCGCAACCCGGGCAAGTACACCATTCCATCGGTAGAGTTCACCTACTACGACACCAAGACCAATGCCTACCGCACCATCAAGACCCAGCCCTTCACCCTCACCGTGGAGCAGGGCGACGGCTCAGACGGTTCGTCGTCGGCCAACTACAGCAATGCCGACAAGGACATTCATGCCCTGAAGTTGGGCAAGAGCAAGCTTTGCGACATCGACGATATGTTCTATGGCAGCTTTGGTTATTGGACGAGTCTGATGGTGCCTCTCATCGCCTTCATCGGTCTGCTCATCGCCTTCCGCCGCCGTGCCATCGAGAATGCCGACATCGTGAAGATGCGTTCCAACAAGGCCAACAAGATAGCCACCAAGCGACTCAAGAAGGCACGCACCCTGATGATGGCCCGCAAGCAGGGCGAGTTCTACGACGAGGTGCTCAGAGCCTTGTGGGGCTACGTCAGCTACAAGCTCAATATGCCTGTCGAACAGCTCTCGCGCGAGAATATTCAGGATAAGTTGTTGGCTCATTCCGTTGATGCCGACACCATAGAGAAGTTTACCCAGGCTCTCGACGAGTGTGAGTTTGAGCGCTATGCTCCTGGCGACCCTGCCGGCAATATGAACAAGACTTTCGATTCAGCCATGACTGCTATTATGGAAATAGAGAATGCCATCAAGGCTGCCCGCAAGCAGGGCAAGAAGACTTCTGCCCGTCAGGGCGACTATACCTTCGGTGTGGTGCTGCTGCTCATCTTCATGGGCTTCAGCCTCTCTGCCTCTGCTGTCACCAAGCAGAACGCCGACACCGAGTACACCAAGGGCAACTATCAGCAGGCCATCAAGGACTATGAGGACCTGCTCAAGAACGGTGTTTCGCCCGAGGTCTACTACAACCTCGGCAATGCCTATTATCGCACCGACAACATCACCAAGGCTGTCTTGGCTTACGAGCGTGCCCATCTGCTGTCGCCCGGCGACGAGGACATCAACTTCAACCTGCAGTTTGCTCGCAGCAAGACCATCGACAAGATCACTCCTGTCAGCGAGATGTTCTTCGTCACCTGGTACAAGGCGCTGGTCAACTTCACCAGTGTCGACAACTGGGCCAAGACGGGCATCCTGTCCATCATCCTTGCCTTGGTATTGGTGCTGGTCTATCTCTTCGCGCCCCAGTTGCTGTTGCGCAAGGTCGGCTTCTTCGGCGGCATCCTCTTCTTTGTCGTCTTCCTCTTGAGTTCGCTCTTTGCCTATCAGCAGAAACAGATACTCGTCAACCGCACGGGTGCCATCATCGTGGCTCCTACGGTCAATGTCAAGAAGACTCCTTCCCGACAGAGCGCCGACCAGTTTGTCATTCATGAGGGAACGCGTGTCGACATCACCGACCGCTCTATGGATGGCTGGCGTGGCATCCACCTGGCAGATGGAAGAGACGGATGGATAGAAACCAAACAGCTGGAGGAAATATGATGTTTGGCTCATGTCTTCTCACCGATCTCGAGGTGCTCCACTTCTTCAATGGAAGCGACAATCTGTTCATCGACCAGTTAGCGCTCGTCCTTACGTCGGGGCTCACCTGGATACCGCTTTATCTCATCCTCTTCTACATCATTGTGCGCAACAATGAGACGATGGCGCAGATTGGTCTGGCGGTAATGGGAGCACTCGTCTGTGTAGCTGTTTCCGAGGGTATCACCGATGGCGTGGTAAAACCCTTGGTGGAACGATGGCGCCCCAACAACGACCCCATCCTGAAATACTCCATTCAGGTGGTGGGCAACCTTCGTGGCAGTGGCTACAGCTTCTTCTCGGCTCATGCTGCCAACACCATGTCGATAGCGATGTTCTTCTCGCTCCTCATGCGGGGCAAGCGCCTCGCCATCGCCCTCTTCTCGTGGTCGCTGCTCAACTGCTGGACACGCCTGTATCTCGGCATGCACTATCCCTCCGACATTCTCTGCGGACTCCTCGTAGGTGCTGTCATCGGTGTCGTGGGCTACATAGGTTATCTGAAACTGTATTACAAGGTGTCACCCCACATCACATATATCTCCGACCAGTACACCCCCACGGGTTACGACCACGACGATATCGACAAGATACTCTGCATCCTGGCTTTCACCCTGGTCTATGCCTTCTTGCGGGCGATAGTCATGGCTGGAGGAGTGTAACATTAAAATTCAATCATAATGGATACAAAACATATAAAAATTACCGATTACAATTACCCCCTTCCTGATGAGCGCATTGCCAAGTTCCCCTTGGCGCAGCGCGACCACTCCAAACTCCTTCTCTACCGTCATGGTGAGGTAGGCGAGGATGTGTTCTACCATTTGCCGGAATACCTGCCCAAGGGCGGACTGATGGTTTACAACAATACCAAGGTGATTCAGGCGCGTCTGCATTTCCGCAAGGAGACGGGTGCCCTGATAGAGGTCTTCCTCATGGAGCCTGCCGATCCTACCGACTATGAGCTCATGTTCCAGACGACTGGACATTGCTCATGGCTCTGCATGATAGGCAACCTGAAGAAGTGGAAGGAGGGCAGTCTGAAGCGCGACTTCGAGATCAAGGGGCATCAGCTTACACTCTCTGCCACCATGCGCCGTGGCGACGCCTTAGGCTTGGAGGCTGCCTCTTTGGTAGCGAAGGGTGGTGGAACCAACTATTGGGTCGACTTCGACTGGGACAACACGCAGGTCTCCTTTGCCGAGATTCTTGAGACCGTGGGCGAGTTGCCTATTCCGCCTTATCTCAACCGTGCCACCGAGGAGAGCGACAAGACTACCTATCAGACGGTTTACTCGAAGATAAAGGGCAGTGTGGCTGCTCCTACTGCCGGACTTCATTTCACCGATGCCGTGTTGCAGGACATCGACCGCCATGGCATTGAGCGTGAGGAGGTTACCCTTCATGTGGGCGCTGGTACCTTCAAGCCGGTGAAGAGTCTTGAGATAGAGGGCCACCGCATGCACACCGAGTATATCGTAGTGCACCGTCATACGTTGGAGAAACTCCTGCAGCACCATTGCGAGGTGATTGCTGTGGGTACTACGAGTGTGCGAACCATCGAGAGCCTGTACTATATGGGCGTTCATCTGCTCTCTCATCCCGAGGCGACAGAAGACGACCTGCACGTCAACCAGTGGGATCCTTACGAGTTGTCGGCAGATGGCGGTTTGGTGAATGCCATTCAGCCTTCTCAGGCGATACAGGCCATCATCGACTATCTCGACCGCAATGGTCTGGAGGCTTTGCACACCAGCACGCAGATCATCATTGCCCCCGGCTATCAGTATAAGATAGTGAAGATGCTTATCACCAATTTCCATCAGCCTCAGAGCACTCTTCTCCTCCTCGTCAGTGCCTTCCTCCATGGCGACTGGAAGAAAGTGTACGACTATGCTCTGGCTCACGATTTCCGTTTCCTGAGCTATGGTGATTCTTCGTTGTTGATTCCGTAATTCATTGCGTGGTTAATGACTGAAGTTGAGTAAAGGAGATTTCTCTGAGCGAGACAGGGGATCGTGGGAGCGAATGTGACGATTGCCACATTCGCTCCCATGTTTTTTGCATTCGCTCCCACGAATCTCTGTTTCGCTCCCATGAACGTCAGATTCGCTCTGGCAGAATCGTCTGTAATCCTTTAGCAGAGTGGGCTCTTTGCTTCTGTTCTATTTCTGCATCTTTGGGCATATGTTTGTTGTTTATTCAAGTTTCGCAAGCTCAGGAGTTAAAGGAGTTAAAGTAGTTATCGCTCCCTACGGTCGCTGAGGAGTTAAGACAACAGTCTTTTTGGCGTAGTTTCTTAAGCAGCAAGACATACGTCTTAACTCCTTAACTTCCTTAACTCCTTTAACTTCCTGATATGCGAAAGTTCAGTTGTTTAGATTTCGATTGCAAAGTTCGGCATTTTTTTTTGAATACTCGGTGCACCTCTATGACGTGCACTATTGTTAAATCCGTTAAGAAAATAAAGGTTTTTTATACACATTGGGAGGTATTTTACCATTCTGCCGTTTTGCCACCCAATTGGAACATTCCTTATAAATGTGGACAAAAATGCGGGCAAATCCCATCCGTTCCCCCTTATTATCAATACTTTATCTCACTTTTCTCGCGTTGTTTATATATAAATGTTGAAATGAATCGGCACGGCAGCAGTTTTGGTAGCAATAACTGTTCAAAAAGGGTAGTAAATTCTGTTTTTTCGCAATTTTGTAAAAGATGGGTTTTAGCCTAAAAAGATAGGGTGCCCATTTTTGCCCACCCCCGATTTGGGCCGCTAAAAAAGCCTGTTTTTTGCCTCCGTTCCAAGTTTTTGGGCATGTTGCCCACATGTTTTTTCGTTTTCTTTTACATCGATTTTGTGTTTTTCTTCATGATTTTTGCATATTTTCCCATTTTTTTGTCAAATTTTCTGCTTGAGCAAACGCAAATTGGCAGATTTAGGGAGTAATTTGCTGTGTTTTTGATGATCATCCCATGCAAATTTCGCATAATTTTCCGACCTGTACGGTTGAAATTATCCAGCACGCCCTCCTGTATGGTTGAAATTACCCTGCACGCCCTTCTGTATGGTTGATATTATCCAATACACCCTTCTGTATGGTTGAAATTACCCAGCACACCCTTCTGTATGGTTGAAATTATCCTGCACGCCCTTCTGTATGGTTGAAATTACCCTGCACGCCCTTCTGTATGGTTGATATTATCCAATACACCCTTCTGTACGGTTGAGTTTACCCAGCACGCCCTGAAGGGGCAGAAGCTCCTAGCCCAGGGCAACGCCCTGGGTATTAATGATATACAACTAACGCCCTGTAAGGGCAAAAGCTTTACATATCGCAGAGGATTTTCCTATTTTTATTAGGTGTATTTTAAAGCTTTTGCCCTTACAGGGCGCATTGCTGATTGCCTTATACCCAGGGCGTTGCCCTGGGCTAAGAGCTTCTGCCCTTTCAGGGCGTGCTGCTGGGTCTTCTTGGCCTTTTGGGCGTTGCTGCTGTGGGCTTCTGCCCTTTCAGGGCGTGCTGCTGTGGGCTTCTGCCCCCTTTACCTTTGCTTTACCCTTCGGCCAGCGATTTTCAATTCCGCTACGCGCTGGTGACCGTTGGTTCAGGTCGTGCTGCTGTGGGACTTTTGGGCCTTCGCCTGTACTTGAAACCTGCTAACTTTAAAAGAATTATCCAGAAAAAAGAGAGAAAATGATGGCAATTTGAGAAAATAATCGTAAATTTGCAATTGTAAACCAAAGATCCTGGAAGATGGTAGAGATAAACGATAGAAGATTGCCAGTAGGCATCCAGTCTTTTGAGGTAATCAGAGAGGGTGGATACCTGTATGTTGACAAGACAGATATCATCTGGCAACTTGCCAACAGAGATAAAAAGTATAATTACCTGAGCCGCCCACGCCGCTTTGGTAAATCTGTCCTTGTTGATACACTCGAAGCTTATTTCTTAGGCAAGAAGGAACTCTTTGAGGGACTGAAGATCATGCAGATGGAGACAGAATGGGTGAAGCGTCCTGTCATCCGACTGGATATGAGTCGTGCAGGTGCTGCACCGGAAAGTGTGCGGAGCTATCTGGACAATGCCTTCCATCAACTTGAGTCGGAGTATGATATTGCTGTACGACAGGACAGTTCTCTTGCCGACCGTTTTGATGCTATCATTCAGACTGCATACAATAAAACAGGTTTACAAGTTGCCATTCTCATCGACGAATACGACTCGCCCTTGCAACATTCCTGGAAAACTCCGCAGCATGAAGCATGTACTGCTGTTTATCGTGAGGTGTTTGCCATCCTCAAGGCAGATGACAAATACGAGAAGTTTGTCTTCATCACAGGTATCACCAAGTTTACGCAAATCTCTCTCTTCTCTGTGCTCAACAATCTGAGCAACATCAGTTTTGAGCCAAACTATGCCGCCATTTGCGGTATTACCAAGGAAGAAGTCTTACGTGATTTCAAGCCGGAAATCAATAAATTGGCTGCAAAGAACGATTGGAACCTCGACGAGGCTGTGGCACAACTGGCAGCCTACTATGATGGTTATCATTTCTGTTATGAGAATATGGTGGATGTATTCAATCCCTTCAGTCTTATCAATGCCCTGGCAGATTCCAAACTGAAGAACTACTGGGCTTCATCGGGTGCAACCTCCATGTTGCCTAAGTTTGTGGATAATATGGAAATTCGTTTGAAGGATTTTGAAAATTGTCCGGTAGACTGCGATACTTTGGAGACTTCCGACGTAACAGGTGGCGGCGCCGAGCTATTCCTCTATCAGTCGGGCTATCTTACGATAAAAGGGTATATGGATGATATCTATCTGCTTGGCATTCCAAACTATGAAGTCCGTAAGGCTCTCTATAGGATTGTTTTGCCTGCCTTGACGTTGAAAACGAATGCCCAAGTGATAACTACTCAGAATATGTTGTTGTACTCGCTGAAGCTTGGCAATCTTCCCGAAGCCATGAAATGTCTGAAAGCCCTCATTGCGGATGTGCCCTACAGCAACAAGAAGCTCGCCAGTATGGACATGGAGGAGCGTTATCGCCTGATTATGAGCACCATATTCAATGCCATCGGTTGCAGGGTGGAAGTGGAAAAGATGATTGCTACGGGCAGGATAGACATGGTGGTGGAAACCACCCAATATATCTACGTCCTGGAGTTGAAGTTGAGCGACAATGGTGGTGTGGATGCTGCAGCAGAGCAAATCAGAGCCAAGCAGTATGCCGAGCCTTTCAAGGCCGACAAGCGCAAGGTCATCGCCCTCGCCATAGAGTTGGATGATAGGGGAAAGGGTTTGGTAGATTGGAAGGAAGTTTAACTTCTATAATTTCTGAACTTGAAAACCACTTTGTTTGGGTGGTAAAATATAATTTTAAGTCCTGATTTAACATTATTAGATACAAATATGTCAAAGAAATCTACTTTTATGTTATTTTTCTTACTGAAAAGTTTGTATTATCAATGATTATTCGTATCTTTGCAGCACGAGAACCCGCCAAGCCTCTCAACGATGCTCAAATGTGCGGGTCGTTTTTTTATAGGTATATGGCAACAAAAATTCCGTTCATAAAAACATACTCCACACCCCAAGAGTTAGTACAACTACTCAAGACAAGAGGTATGGAGATAACCGATGAAGAAAAGGCTCAGCATTATCTTTCCCACATCGGTTACTATCGTTTGTCTGCCTATATGTACCCATTGCTTTCCATTCCCAAGGAGCAACATCTATTCAAGCGAGGAGTATCTTTCGGTAAGGTTATGATGTTGTATCGCTTTGACAAGAAGCTACGCTTACTCCTATTCAATGAAATTGAAAAGATAGAGGTCGCAGTGCGTTGCGCTATCGTCAACTTTGGAACTGAAATGACAGGTAACCCTTTTTGGA
>ENA-ORMJ01000344-ORMJ01000344.1-human-gut-metagenome-genome-assembly--contig:-NODE-344-length-36383-cov-90.248128_pt1 | contig 36383 bp, 38 predicted proteins | sample MGYA00242100_ERZ508989 | MGnify/ENA primary metagenome ERZ508989 (study PRJEB26280, sample SAMEA2531403) | human gut metagenome | biome: human gut; feature: human-associated habitat; material: faeces...
AGGACGAGATTTTCCGCACTTCCGTCTCTACCAAGCACAGCCTCAGCATTCAGGGCGGTTTGAAAGATATGCCTTACCGTATTGGTTTAGGCTTCGAGGACAACAATGGTATCGTCAAGACCACCTGGATGAAGCGTTTTAACACTTCTGTTAATTTGGCTCCTTCCTTCCTCGACAAGCACTTGAACTTCAACTTCACAGCGAAGTATATGTTCGAAAAGGACCGCTATGCCGATCATGGTGGTGCCATCGGTGCTGCGTTGACCATGGACCCAACACAGCCCGTTCGTGTAAACGATGAGGTGTATAATTATTGTACAGGCGGATATTTCGAGTATCTGGACAACAAAGGCGACAAGATTACAGATCCTAACTGGACAAAGACTCCCGGTACTCAGGTTCCTCATAACCCTGTGAATCTCCTCAACAACCGAAAGATAATGGCCAATACTCATGACATATCTTCAAACTTGGAGGTAGATTATAAGGTTCATGGCTTCGAAGACTTGCATTTGCATGCTGCCATCGGTGCACAGTACACTGATGCTAAACAGCATGATGATTTTAGCAAGTATTCATCAGCAATCAACGATAAAACAAAATCATCCGCCAATTATTTTGGTTGGTATGGTATTGACCATCAATACAAATACAGCATCGAAGGAAAAGCTTTTGCTGAATATGCCCACAAGTTTGGTGTTCACGACATCGACATCATGGCAGGTGCTGAGCAAAGCCACTATCACAGAACAACCTATGACTTCGGAAGCGGTATCGATGAGTATTTGAGAGATAACAATCCACAGTTAGTAGATGGAGAATGGAACTACGTGAATAACCCACGATACATGGCAAACACCATGTGGAAGGGTCACAACTCTTTGGTATCTTACTTCGGACGTCTCAACTATAACTTGCTGGATCGCTATTTGCTTACAGCAACCTTCCGTGCCGATGGTTCTTCTCGCTTCAGAAAGGGCAAGAAATGGGGTTACTTCCCAGCAGCAGCCTTTGCCTGGAAGATCAACAACGAGTCTTTCTTGAAGAATGTAAAATGGATTGATGAGTTGAAGCTCCGCTTGGGCTGGGGTATGACTGGTCAGCAGAATGGTATTGACGATTTCTACTATACTCCTAAATATGCCATCAGCGACATTTATGCACAGTATCCATTAGGTGACCAATATTATACAACCATGCGCCCATCAAAATACAACCGTGATTTGACATGGGAAAAGACCACAACCTACAATGGCGGTCTTGACTTCACCGCTCTCAATGGTCGCTTCGGCTTCAACGTAGATGGCTACTATCGCAAGACTACCGATCTGTTGTCTCAGGTTGCTGTTGCCGCTGGTACTAACTTAAGCGACAAGATTTTGAAGAACGTTGGTTCTTTGGAAAACTATGGTGTGGAATTGGCATTCAATGTGAAGCCTATCGTCACCAAGGACTTCGTGTGGGATGTAACCTACAACGTGGGATGGAACCACAATGAAATCACAGAGTTGGAGGCTGGCTTGCAAGATTGGGTTCAGACAGGTGGCACGATATCTCGTGGTAACAACACAACGGTACAGGTAAACAAGGTTGGCGAACCTCTCAATTCTTTCTATGTTTACCAGCAGGTTTACGACGAGAACGGCAAGCCTATTGAGGGACTGTATGTTGACCGTAATGGTAACGGCAAGATTGACCCTGACGACCGTTATTGCTACAAGAGCCCTGCTCCTGATGTCATCATGGGTCTCACCACCAAGTTCATCTATAAGAACTGGGACTTCAGTGCAGCCTTCCATGCATCTATCGGCAACTATGTGTACTACGATTTCTTGAACAATAAAGCTGAGTTGGCGAAAATTGACGATACCAATCTCTTCAGAAACACAACTGCAGAAGCCGTCAATCTTGGCTTTATGGGTACAACAGATGATCCCACCAACCTCAGTGACTACTTTGTACGCAATGCTTCTTACCTGAAGTGTAGCAACATGACTTTGGGTTATAGCTTCCCTGCATTGTTCAAGGCAGGTGCTGAGAAGATTTGCAGCGGACGCATCTTCTTCACCGTACAGAACCCATTCATCATTACCAAGTACAAGGGTATCGACCCAGAGGTAAGCAGTGGTATCGACAGTAATCCTTACCCACGTCCAATAAGCTTCCAGCTTGGTTTGAATCTTAACTTCTAAAATACAAAAAGGAGACAATTATGAAAAAGATATTTTTAAAGACTGCAATGGCAAGTATGTTGTGCATGGGCTTTGTCTCTTGCGCAGACGAACTGAATATCAAGTCCATTGACCCACAGTCCAACCCAACATATACAGTAGAGGGGCTCTTGGCAAAGCAATATGCTACTCTTGGCCTTACTGGTCAGAAAGGTCCTGCTGGTTCAGCAGACTTGAGTTGCGACGAGGGTGAGAGCGGATTCATCCGTACCATTTTCAACCTGCAAGAGTTGATGACTGACGAGACAGCATGGGCATACCAGAACGATAATGCCATCGCTCCTATCACCAATTTCAATTGGAAAAGCAGTAATGACCGTGTAAACTGGGCATACCAGCGTCTCATTTTCGACATTACCCTGTACAATCAGTTTATTACCGAGCAGTCAGGCAGCCTGAGCGAAGACAAAATCGCAGAAGTTCGCTTCCTCCGTGCACTTAACTACTATTATTTCCTCGACCTGTATCGCAAGGCTCCATTCAAGGACACCTTCGACAACAATCTCCCTACCGAGAAAAGCGGCAAGGATCTCTACGAATGGTTGGATAAAGAGCTGACCACCATCGAGCCTCTGATGGCTGAGGTAGGTGCCTATAATACTGCCAAGGACTTCGGACGTGCCGACCGTGGTGCAGCATACGCACTTCATGCTCGTTTGGCTCTAAACTCTGAAGTTTATACCGATGGTCAGGTGAAGGACTACCAGAAGGCTATTGATTATTGCGACAAGATTATCACCAGCGGTAAATATGATCTTTGTCGTGAAAAAAAGAATGGCTACAGCGGTTATCAGCAGTTGTTCATGGGTGACAATGACTGCAACCCAGAGGCCATGCAGGAAATCATCTTCCCTATCCGTCAGGATGGTTTGAAGGCCCGTGCGTATGCAGGTACCACTTACCTCGTATCGGCAGCCACTATCGGCGGTATGCCTTATGCAAGCACAGGTGACCCATGGAAATGTTTTTTTGCCCGCGAAAACATGATTGAGAAGTTCTTCCCTAACAAGGACATCCCTATGGCTACTGTTGATGATGTCTTGAGCAATCCTTCAAAAGAGGAGGTGATTGCAAAAGATAGCGAGAAGGGTATCGGCACTGCCGACGTAATCGCAAAGGCTAAAGACGACCGTGCCCTGTTCTATATGGGTGTAGGTGGCTGCGAAACAGGCAAAGTTCGTACAATCAATCCTGGTGAGAATATCACAGGTCCTCTGAATGGTGCGTCTTTTGTAAAGTGGAGCAATCTCCATGCAGATGGTTCCACACAGCACGACCAGAACTTTTCTGATACTGACTTCCCTGTGTTCCGCTTGGCAGAAATCTATCTGACCCGTGCAGAAGCCAAGTATCGTCTCAACGGCAGTCAGGATGGTTTGGCTGACATCCAGTTAGTTCAGGACCGTGCCAATCGTGATTTGAAAGCTACATCAGTAGATGATCAGACCCTTATTGACGAATGGTGTCGTGAGTTCTATATGGAAGGCCGCCGTCGTTCAGACTTGGTTCGCTTTGGCTTGTTCACAGGTTCTAAGTATCTCTGGAGTTTCAAGGGTGGTGTGGAAAAAGGTGCTGGTACTCCTGCATACTACGACATCTATCCTATTCCATACAATGAGATTAAGAACAATCCTAACATGCATCAGAACCCCAAATACTAATTGTTTGGAAACCAGATTTAATTAAAAGAAATCAATTATGAAAAAGATATTCAAATTCATGTTGCTGCCCGCATTGGTACTCCCTTTGCTCTTTACATCCTGTGATGAAGACAGAGACAGCAACCCTACATTGGACCTGAGTCATCTTGCAGAGGGATTTGTATTGAACACTCCTGCTCTTGCAGAAAACAATACCTACGACCTCAACAGTGCAAAAAACTTGGTACTGACATGCTCTCAGCCAAATTATGGTAATGTGCCCTACGCAGTGAAGTATTATGCGCAGGTATCTATCGACCCTACATTCGTCAGCGATCCTGCAGCCACTCATGTTGAGTTGGCGACATACGCAGACAATGCAAGCAGTTTGGAATTTAATGCATCCGAAGTAAACGATGCTGTGGTATCTCTCTTCCAGGCAGCCAATCCAGATACAAGTGTTCCAGAGGAGATGCCTATTTATATCCGCCTTCATGCAGTTATTGGCGGTACTTTGGATAAAAACTTGGGCGAGACCTATTCAAATGTCATCACCTTACCTTCTGTGAAGGCTACTTATGAGGCTCCTGACGCTAAGTTCACCGATAACCTCTTCTTGATTGGAAGCTCTATCCAGACTCCATGGCAGAGTTGGAAGCCTATTCCTAAGGTAGAAGGCTTGGATGGCAATTACTATGGTATCATCTACGTGCCAGCAGGTGGCGAATTCAAGTGGGGTACCGAGAACAATGACTACCGCGGCATCAACCGTCTTAAGGAAATCAACGATGTAGATGGTGCAGGTATCTCTGCAGGTGAGAATCAAAACATCAAGGTAGCCAACGCTGGCTGGTACACTCTCCACTTCAAGGGTAAAATTACCGAAGACAAGAAGAACATCGACTGGACACTGACTGTTTACAAGACTCAGGTTTGCCTGATTGGTACTTGTATTGGTCAAACCGCTTGGGGCTTTGCTGACGATACTGCTCTGACAGCTCCAGACGATCCAAGTGGTGAATGGGTTTCTCCTGCATTCACTGCCAGCGAAGAACTTCGTGTTGCAGTCAAGGTCGGTGCCATCGACTGGTATCGCACAGAGTTCACTATTCACAATGGCGAAGTGTTCTGGCGTAAAGAAAATATGCCAAACAACTGGGCTGAGACCATGGGTCCTGATTACTCTGTTAAGCCTGCCGTTGGCACGAAGTTGTATATCAACTTTGATACAAATAAAGCAGAAGTTAGATAATTTAAGATCAAAGCAAAATGAAAAAGATATTTTTATATAGCTTAGCAGTCTTGGCAAGTGTATCACTTGCCAGCTGCAACGGCGACTACGATGATTGGGCTCAACCACAGCACAATCCACAGGAAGCCTCAGCTGCCAAATATGGTATCACCTTTACAGCGGGTCCTGAAGCAGAATGTAATATGCCTGACGAAGATGGAGTCATCAATCTCGTCACAGTCAACTCAACAGATGCCAATGTTACAGGCTACACAGTGAAAGACTTGAAAGTGAATGGTGAGGCTATCAAAGGCGAAGCCGTCGGCAACAACATTCAGGTAAATGCAGTCGAATTGGAGAAGATTCTCTGCAAAGAGAATAAAACTCGCGCCAGCGTTGCAAGTAACATCAAAGTTGAGTCAAAGGTTTCTGTCAATTTGGCATCAGGCGATGCTGTTGCCATCAACACAGTAGGTGAAACTACAGGTAAGATTACAACATCCCCAACTCCTGCTATCGATGCGAAGGGCTACTACATGCTTGGCGAGGTAAACGGAAATGGATGGACTGCTACAAGTCCTGTATGGATGACCAAAGTATCTGATGGTGTTTACCAGCTCAAGGTCACCACAGAGAAAGACAAGAACTACTTCAAGTTCTACGAAGGCAGCAAGTGGGATGAAAGCGGCAACTGGGATGTTATCAACAAAGGTGTCTTGGGTTGCGAGAAGGATGGTTGCGATGATGCTTCTGGTACAATCTATTATACTGGCGACAGCTGGGGAACACCGCAGTCAATGGTTATCCCTGGTGCTGGCACATGGATTGTAACTCTCGACATGAACAATCTGACATATACAGTTGGCAAGCCAATTCTTTATATGGCTGGTGATGCTAATGGATGGGCAACAAATGACTATCTCGCAGGTGAAGATGGTGTAAAATTCACTGGTTACATGTACCTGAACCAGAATGGTTTCAAGTTCTGTACTCAGCCAGAGTGGAAGGGCACCAACTATGGCGCAGACTTCGATACAGCTCCAAATGCAGCCAACATCGTAATAACAGAGCCTGCAGGTTACTATCAGGTAGATGTTGACTTATCTGAGAGAACTTACACTCTGACTCCTATTACATCTATTGGAATCATTGGTAGCGCATCACCTAATGGTTGGGAGTCAGACGTAGATATGACTTACGTTCCTTACAATAAAGATACCAAGGAAGTTAATGGCTACTGGGAAGTTAAGAACATCACATTGAGTGCTGGTGAAATCAAGTTCCGCGCCAACGATGATTGGGCCATCAGTTGGGGTGGAGAGTTAGATAACCTCACAACAAAGAATGGTGGAAACATCACTGTAGAAGCAGGTACTTACGACATCAAGCTTTATGCTTGGGCTGAAGGCTATGCTAAATGTGTGATGACAAAGAAGTAAGCATTTGCTTCATTAAATAAACTTAAAATTAATAGGCGGCTCTCAATTCCGAGAGTCGCCTATTTTTTCTTTCTCCGCATCCTTTTCAAGTATTTTTCCCCAAAAACCTTGGAAGTTACGAGGGAAAAACGTATCTTTGCAGAAGAAAAGCTGCACTCGGAAAATTGAAAGCAAGCTTTCTTTGCGCTCGTTTGCATTTCCTTTGCAGAAGAAAAGCTGCACTCGGAAAAATAGAAATAACATTAAAAATAAAACAATATGGATGTAACTATAAATAATATAACAACAACTATAACTGTTCCGCAAGTTGATTTCAAGTTATTAAAGGAACTGGCAAAGAAGTTTGGATGGGTTATTCAAGCCGAAAAGAAAAGTGGCATTGAAGAAGCCATGGAAGATGTTAAAGCAGGCAGAGTATTTCATGCAAAAGATGCTCACGATTTAATCAAACAGTGCTTGGAATGAAATACTCTATTGACTTTACAAACAGATTTAAAAAGTCTCTGCGAAAAGGAGTGAAACGTGGGTTAGATCCTATTTTAATTGAAAAAGCTGTAGAGAATTAGCTAATGAGGGTAAACTACCTCCATCATATAAATCGCATAAACTTCATGGAAACCTGGAGGGCATTTGGGAATGCCACATAACTCCAGATTGGTTGATGCTATGGGAACAAAACGATGAAAAACTAACTTTGCTGTTTCTCAACAATGGAACTCATAGCGATTTGTTTTGACTATGATATACTGAACTTTCGCATATGTGGAAGTTAAGGGAAGTTGATTTCCTTATAATCATTTGGTTGTTTAGAAAAGTCGTATCTTTGCAGAAGAAAAGCTGCACTCGGCAAATTGAAAGCAAGCTTTCTTTGCGCTCGTTTGCATTTTCTTAGTGGCTAAATCCATATGCCTTCTGTTAGAAGACTAAATAAAAACATTACTCTATGGATAGTTTGATACAATATAATGGTGCTGTCAACGCTATAAAGACAGCCATACTTCAAGGACAATATGAAGCAGCTAAAGGTGTAAACCGCATACAACTTGCTTTATATTTTGCCATTGGAAAATATCTTTCACAACATACCCGCAAGAGAGTATGGGGCGAGGGAGCATTAGCATCCATCAGCGAACAACTTCGCAAGGAACTACCAGGTCTTCGAGGATTCTCGGAAACTCAACTAAGAGACATGAGACGTTTTTATGAAGCATGGGATATGCTTGACAGTAATTCAACGGCAGCAACCGCTAAATTGTGCTTTGAGAATTCAGCGGTTGCAACCGCTGAATTACAAAATAGTGAAAATCAGATAGATATATTCCATACTTTATCTATTTCTAATATTCCAGATTTTCCTGTTGAGGACTTCTTTAAAGTACCATTCACACACCACTCTGTCATCATTAGTGGACCAAAAGAAACTTCGGCACGCTTTTATTATATTCACCGCACTGTAGAGGAACATCTTTCCGTAAAGAAGCTCCGCCAACTTATAAAGGAGGATGCTTACCATAGCCAAGGGCACATGCCTAACAATTTTACCCGAACCATCAACAATCCTAAAGAAGCTCGACGTGCTGTAGAAATGTTCAAGGATGAATATCTGCTCGATTTTATCAATGTAGAAGAGATTGGGGAACGCGAAAAAATAGATGTAGACGAACGAGTTATAGAACAAAGCATCGTTCAAAACATCAAGAATTTCATTATGACCTTTGGCAGAGACTTTGCTTTCATCGGCAACCAATATCATCTGGAGATCTATGGTGTTGAACAATTCCCAGACCTGCTGTTTTTCAATCGAGAATTGAACGCTATGGTTTGTATAGAATTGAAACTTGGCGAGTTTAAGACCTCTTATCTTGGACAACTTTTTGGCTATCTCCAAATTCTCGATGACAAAGTGCGTAAGCCACACGAGAATCCGTCTATAGGAATCATTCTTTGCCAATCAGCAAACTACTCTTATGCAGAATATGCTGTTCGAGACTATAGCAAGCCGATGGGAGTTGCTACCTACAAGACGTTGGATGACATGCCAGAAAGATTACGCAAGGCTTTGCCTGATATGAAGAAAATGATGGACTTGCTAAAAAACAAGGAAGAATAAATTGTATGGAGTAACAACCAAGGTGGTTAACCAAGCCATAAGAAACAATCCGGATAAATTTCCTTCTGGTTATGTTATCGAACTGACTAACAGTGAGAAAGAGTATGTGGTCAAAAATTTTGACCACCTCGAAAGTCACCAATGGCAACAGCCACCACTATTGCCATCATTGATACATTTACCAAACTTCGCAAATTGGCAAGAACCATAGATAAAGTGAATGCGGATGCAAAGGAGCAGGGCATTTTACCAGACAAAGCAACAGAAGGTAAGATACAGGCTGCCATGAACGAAGTCTTCGCAGACAACTTGCCACTGAAAATGCGCAAGCTTACCTTTGGTGTGAACCTGGGAATCCTCAAATTCTCTTTGGAAACAACATGATTCTGAACTGAGGTCATGACAGACACTATGAATTTGCACTGTAAATGCAAACGTTTGCGCAAGTCGTTTGCTTGATTTAGGTCAAGAAAAGATTGCCACTACAAAAGAAAATCATAACTTTACCACCGAAAACAAAAAACAAGAAGAATATGAAGAAAATTTACTTGACACTTATTGCACTATTGGCAGTAATCAGTGCTTCGGCACAGGGATGGCCGGCAAACTACAATGGAGTCATGCTGCAGGGCTTCTCTTGGAATGCATACGAGGCTGCACAATGGAAAGCTCTTGAGGCTCAGACTACAGAGTTCAAAGGATTCATCGACCTCGTATGGGTTCCTCAGAGCGGAAAATGTGCTGAAACCGTGCAGGTAATGGGCTATAAACCCTATTACTATTTCAACCACAACTCCAGTTTCGGAACAGAAGACGAGTTGCGTTCCATGATCAAGACTTTCAAGAACAATGGTATCGGAACCATTGCCGATGTAGTTATCAACCACCGCAATACCGAGGGTTGGTTCACTTTCCCAGCTGAAACATACAAGGGTGTGACCTACCAGATGCTGCCTACCGACATCTGCAAAAACGACGATGGTGGCAAAACGGCAACACAAGCTCAAGAAGAAGGTGTCAGCCTCAGCAACAACAACGATGAAGGCTCTGACTTTGGTGACTGCCGCGACTTGGACCACAAGAGCGCAAACGTACAGAAAGTGGTAAAGGCTTACTTGAAATTCTTGAAAGAAGACTTGGGCTACGAAGGTTTCCGCTATGATATGGTAAAAGGTTTCAACGCAAGCCATGTGGGCGACTACAACACAGCAACAGGTATTCAGTACTCCGTAGGTGAATACTGGGATGGAGTAAGCAGCATCAAGAACTGGATCAACAGCACAGGCAAGAAGAGCGGTGCCTTTGACTTCCAATTCCACTACAACATGACCAATGCAATCAAAAACAACGACTGGAGAAAGTTGAATGACGCCAGCTTGATGTCTGACTCTTACTATCGCCAGTATGCTGTTACCTTCGTAGAAAACCACGACATACAGGCACGCGAGGACAAGAGCAACGAGGGAAGCAAAGACCCTATCCCTACAGCATATATTCCTGCTGCCAACGCATTCATGATAGCCATGCCTGGTACGCCATGTATCTTCCAGCCTCACTGGAAAGCATACGAACACGAACTGAAGAGCATGATAGAGGCCCGCAAATTGGCAGGTATCGCCAACACAAGTTCTTACAGTAATTATGCCAACAACAAACAGTATTTTGCCAATGCAGTAAACGGAACCAATGGACGCAAGTTGTTGGTTGTTGTAGGTATTCCAAGCATGATGACTACCCAATCAAAGACTGAATATACCCGCATTCTCTCTGGCAAAAACTACATGTACTATCTGTCAAACAACTCAGAGACAGCATGGGCAGACAAAGCTTCTGGTACATACGAAGAAGGATTCAAAACAACTCTTACCGCTGTCAGCAAGAACAGCACTGCTAAGTTGGTTTACACCACCAATGGCAGCGACCCTACAGCCAGCAGCACTCAGGCAACAAGCGGTACATCTATCAACATCAGCAGTTCATGCACACTGAAGGTGGGTCTGCTCATCAATGGTACTGTAAGCGGTATTCGCACTTATAACTATAGCATCAAGCGTTTCGAGCCATACAACATCACTGTTTATGTAAACACAGATGCCGTCAATTGGAAGAAGGTAAACTTCCACATCTGGAGCAACATCAACGTAAAAACAGACTGGCCTGGGACCACCATTACACAGACCAAGATGATTGATGGCAAAAACTGGTACTATAAAGACTTCACCATTACCCAGAAAGACGGAATGCTCAACTTTGTTTTCTGTGAACCTAACGATGCAGGAACAGCAGCGAATTCTCAGTCTGAAGACTGCCATGGAATCAACTCAACCGTCTTCTTCAAGGTTGGTCCAGGAAAAAGCAGTGGACAATATGTCGTAACTAATGTCACTAAAGAAGTAAACACTGGCATCGACCAGCCTATCACCGAGAATACAGGCAAAAACGTCAACAATGCCTGGTACACCCTTAGTGGTATGAAGATGAACCAAAAGCCCAACCAGGCTGGCATCTATATCCACCATGGCAAAAAGGTAGTTATCAAGTAAATAAAAAACCTAACATATAATTCATCTATTCAACTGGCGGCTCACGTTATGCGAGGGTCGCCAGTTTTTCGTATAGAGTAAAATAGCCAAGAAAGAAGAAATATCATTTTTTTCGGTAAAACATTTGGAAGCAAAAGAGAAAAAATGTATCTTTGCATAAGATATCTTGCACTCGGCAATTATCATTTAAACAAAAAGGAGGTTTTATTATGGCAGAACTGAGAGATAGATACATCCGTTTCGACTGGGCAATCAAAAGATTACTCCGTCAGAAAGCTAATTTTGACGTTTTGGAAGGATTCCTTACCGTATTTCTGAATGAAGAAGTAAAAATCATAGAAATACTGGAAAGTGAAAGTAATCAGCAGAAAGAAGATGATAAGTTCAACCGCGTTGATATAAAAGCCAGAAACAGCAAGGGAGAAATTATCATTGTGGAAATACAAAACACCAGTGAGCTATACTACTTAGAGCGAGTTCTTTATGGAGTAGCAAAAGCTATTACTGAGCATATCAACCTCGGCAACAGCTATAAGGAGGTGAAAAAGGTGTATTCTATCAGCATCTTGTACTTCGATCTCGGAAAAGGTTCTGACTACATCTATATCGGACAGAACAATTTTACAGGTCTGCACACGAAAGACCAGCTCGTGATAAGTGCCAAGGAAAAGAACAATATCGTAAGAAAATCACCTTCTGAGATTTTCCCTACCTATATCCTTGTGCGTGTCAATGAGTTCAATAAAGTGGCAAAATCACCATTGGAAGAATGGGTAAACTATCTGAAGAATGGTGTTATCTCTCCAGACACTAAAGCTCCAGGTCTGCAAGAGGCTCGCGAGAAGCTAAAATACTACGAGATGTCGGATGCAGAACGTCATGCATACGACGAGCATATCAATGCCATCATGATTCAGAATGACGTACTCGGCAATGCTAAATTAGAAGGATTGGCTGAAGGAAGAGCTGAGGGAAGAGCTGAGGGAAGAGTTGAAGGAAGAGCTGAGGGAAGAGCTGAAGAGAAAAAAGCAATAGCCCGCAACCTGCTTTCACAGAACATTCCTTTGGAAATTATTTCCCAAGCCACAGGACTGAGCATAGAAGACATTCGGTTATGTCACCCTCACTCTTGAAGAGGAAATATTCAACTGTTGTTGGTGCGCTCTATTCTGAGCACCTGGTCGCAATAGTCGACCACAGCAGGCCGATGGGTAATGAAGATAATGGTCTTGTCGTGAGAAGACAGGATGTTCTGCAATAGCTGGCGCTCAGTTTCTGGGTCAAGGGCACTCGTAGCCTCATCAAAAAGCATGATGCTGCGATTGCGCAACAGACTGCGGGCTATGGCAATACGCTGTGCCTGTCCTTCACTCAGTCCTCCTCCCTGTTCGCTGCAAAGAGTATCCAAGCCTGCAGGCAACTCCATCACAAAGTCGGCGCAACTCTTATGCAGAGCCTCCACCATCTCCTCATCAGTAGCATCGAGCTTACCCAACCGCAGATTGTCGCGGATAGTTCCGCTCATCAGCGTGTTGCCCTGAGGCACATAAACAAAGTTGCATCGATGAAGTGGAGTGAGCGTCTGACTCTTCACCTTATTATATATAGAGAGCTGACCTTGCTGCGGACGAAGCAGAGCCAGGATAAGGCGAACAAGAGTCGTCTTGCCGGCACCTGTCTCACCCAAGATAGCAGTACAGCTGCCTGGTGTGAAATCGAAATCGAGCTGATGAATGACATTGCGGGCATCGGAAGCTGAGGCGTCCTCAGACTGCTCTGCCTTGTAGGCATAACTCACTCCCTCAAGGCGAATGCCGCAAGGCGAGTCTATCTCTATTGGCTCACCCTGTTCCTCCAATGGATTTTCCTCCAACTCCATGAGTCGTTCGGCAGCAGTAAACACCCCCACAAAGGCAGGAACCAGCTTGGCAAGGTTGCGTGCCGGACCCTGTATCTTGTTGACAAGCTGCAGAAAGGCAGTCATGCCGCCAAAGGTAAGCGAGCCTGCACTCATGCGCACGGCAGCCCAAAGGAATGCCACCAGATAGCCCAAGGCAAAGCCAAAGTTAAGAACCAAGTTGCTGAACACACTGAATATGGTCTTACGCACCACTTTGGAGCGAAGCTCGCACTGGGTGTTCTCCAACCGTTCCACCATGACGCTGTTACTCTCCAAGGTCTTGATAAGCATGCGGTGCTGGATGGTTTCCTGCAGCACACTCTGAACCTTACTGTCGGTATCGCGCACCTGGCGGGTCAGGAATCGCATCTTGCCCATATACACCTTGCTGAAAGCCAGGAAGATGGGAATCATAACGACGATGACTACCGACAAGAGCTTGTCCATGGAGAAGAGATAGAAGAAGGCGCTGAGGAAAAGCGCCAGGACGCTCAAGGTACTTGGAATAGTCTCGGTAAGGAAGCCTACCACTTGCGACACATCCCCCTCAAGCCTGTTGAGCACATCACCCGAATGAAGGCGCTCCCTGCCCTGCCACTCCGAGCGAAGGATGCGGTCGAGCATACGTTGCTGCATACGGTTCTGCGCCTTGATGCCCAGGAGGTTTCTTATCCAGATGCCAGAGATGTTGAGTGCGAAATCGCATAATATCAGTCCACCCATCAATGCCACAGCCCAATAGATATTGCCCTGCACGGCATGCGAAGCCACATCGATGGCATGCTTCACCGCCCACACCTGTCCTAAACTGACAGCAACAGACAGCAAGCCGACAACAGCATTGAGCGTAGCCTGCAGACGGTTGCCACGCCAGGAACGCCAAAGCCACTTGAGCAGGGTCTTGGCATCATACTTGAACTTGGGAACCTTGATTATCTTCATCCATCTCTTCATTTGAATTCTTCACGCTTCGTTCTTCACTCTTCACTTAAATTCATCTTCCTCTCTGATCGGCACCCCACATCAACTTCTCTCTCAGAGTGGAGAAGTATCGCTGGTTGCGCTGTTTTACTATTTTAATGGTATGGGCAGCCTTGCGGATAACGAGACGTGTGCCTTCAGTCATTCGCTCACTGCGTCCGTCGATGGCAACAAGGTAGTTGTGGCTACGGCTCTCCACATCGAGTGTTATCTCTGCCGTGTCATTAATGACGACGGGACGAATATTTAAACTATGAGGAGCCACGGGCGTGAGACACAGGCTGCTGCTCTGGGGAATGATGATAGGTCCGCCATTCGACAGGTTGTAGGCTGTAGAGCCCGTAGAAGTGGTCACGATCAGTCCGTCAGCCTGGTAGTTAACCAGAAACTCTCCATCCACCTGCGTGCGAATAGAAATCATGGACGCATCGTCACGCTTCAGCACGGCAATATCGTTAAGGGCAAAAGGATTGCCTGCCAAGACACCTCCCTCTGCCTCTACCTGAATGACGACATGTTCCTCTATCTGGCACTCACCGGCATACAAGCTGTCCAAGGCTGCCTCCACCTCGCCAGGCAACACATCAGCCAGGAAGCCCAGTCGCCCCATATTGACACCGATGATGGGTGTTCCCTTGGCTCCCACTCTGCTGGCAGCCTTGAGGAAGGTGCCGTCGCCACCCATGGAGATGACATAATCCACATCGAAATTGTAATCCTCGAACACTCCTGCCGCCTTCACATCGATGTGCTGACTGCGGGTGAGAAACTCGTAATAGGCATTCTCCACATAGATTTCGGCGCCTTTCTGCGCTAAATAGTCCAGGATCTTCTCTATCGAAGTAGACTTCTTGGCCTGGTACTCATTGCCAAATATCGCAAATTTCAATGGTTGTCGTGTCATTTATTTTGCTGTTTCAATTATTATTCTTACTTTTGCAAAGGTAATAATATAAATCGAATAATCAGACAAAAAGAACATAAAATTATGGCAAAGGTATACGAATTTCTTGCCAACGGCTTCGAGGAAATCGAAGGTTTGGCTCCGGTAGACATACTTCGCAGAGGTGGTGTAGACATCAAGACCGTAAGCATTACGGGCAGCGAATGGGTAGAAACTTCTCATGGCGTAACGCTGAAAGCCGACCTGCGCTTTGAGGACGTGAAGGACTTCGGCGATGCCGACATGCTCCTTCTTCCAGGAGGAATGCCAGGCAGCACTCATCTCAACGAGCACGAGGGCGTGCGACAGGCGCTCATCGCTCATCACAAGGCCGGCAAGCGCATAGGTGCCATCTGTGCTGCCCCTATGGTATTGGCAAGCACGGGCATCCTCAACGGCAAGAAGGCTACCTGCTATCCTGGTTTTGAACAATACTTTGCTGCCGACACCGAGTATACTGGCCATCTGTATGAGGAGGACGGCAACGTGATAACAGGTGAAGGTCCGGCTGCTACCCTGCCCTATGCCTACAAGATATTGAGCTACTTCGTAGGCGACGAGGCTGTGGAAGAACTGCAGAAAGGCATGAGGTACACACACCTGATGAGCAACAAATAATTCTTAACTCTTCACTTAAATTATGGATTACGTAATCATTGTTGCCGGAGGCAAAGGACTGCGCATGGGAACAGAGACGCCCAAGCAGTTTCTGCCTGTAGCCGGCAAGCCCATACTGATGCGCACTATAGAGCGCTTCTACGAATACAACCCCGACATCAACATCATCCTTGTGTTGCCCGAGAGCCAGCAGGAATACTGGCACCAGCTTTGCGAGGAGCATCATTTCGACATCAAGCACCAGATAGCCAATGGTGGCGACACCCGCTTCCAGTCATCAAAGAACGGACTGGCGCTTATTCCCGATGACGCCGACGGAGTGGTGGGAATACACGACGGTGTGCGCCCATTCGTATCAACCTCAGTCATAGACGAATGCTACGAGACCGCCCGCGAGGAATATGCCGCCATACCCGTATATGCTGTGACCGACACACTGCGCTATATAGACCAGCGTGGAGGAGGCAAAAACGTGATGCGCGACGACTATCGTGTGGTACAGACTCCTCAGACTTTCGACATTGCTCTTGCCAAGCAAGCCTTCAATCAGGGTTACAAGGCTCAGTTTACCGACGACGCATCAGTGGTGGAAAGCTTAGGATGCCAGGTGGCTATGGTGGAAGGCAACCGCGAGAATATCAAGATTACAACCCCCTTCGACATCAAGGTGGCAGAAGCCCTATTAGCAGAATAAGAACAAGGGAATTCTTCACTCTTCATTCTTCACTCTTCACTTAAAAAAATGAGTAGTATTTTAGACCAAGACATCATGTACCTGCCTGGCGTAGGTCCTAAGAAGAAAGAGATTCTGAGCAAGGAGCTCGGCATCTGCTCGTATGGTGACTTGCTGGAATACTATCCTTATAAATATGTAGACCGCACCAAGGTGTTCCACATCAGCGAGCTGACACCGGAAATGCCCTTTGTACAGATAAAGGGAAGGATCCTCAGTTTCGAGGAATTCGACATGGGAAAACGCAACAAACGGGTAGTAGCCCACTTCTCCGACGGATTCGGAGTGGCTGACTTAGTTTGGTTTCGCGGCGCACAACACATCTACAAGACTTACAAGACCGATACCGAATACATTGTTTTCGGCAAGCCAACGCTTTATGGCGGACGTTTCCAGTTTGCTCACCCCGATATCGACGACGCACAGTCGCTGCAACTCTCCGACATGGGCATGCAGCCCTACTATGGCACCACCGAGAAGATGAAAAAGATGGGGCTTACATCGCGCGCCATAGAGAAGATAGCCAAGGCGCTGATAGAGAAGCTTCCTGCCCTGCCAGAAACCCTGCCCGACTTTATCACCCATCGTCTGCACCTTGTCTCACGCGACGAGGCCTTCCGCAACATACATTATCCACACTCTCATCAGGAACTGCAGAAGGCACAGGTGCGGCTGAAGTTTGAGGAGCTGTTCTACGTGCAACTCAATATATTAAGGTACGCGAGCGACCAGCGACGCAAATACCGGGGATACGTGTTCAACCGTGTGGGAGAGATATTCAACAGTTTCTATGCGAACAACCTGCCTTTCAGTCTTACCGGAGCACAAAAGCGGGTGATGCATGAGATACGCGCCGACATGTGCAGCGGCAAACAGATGAACAGACTTCTGCAGGGAGATGTTGGATCGGGCAAGACACTCGTGGCATTGATGACCATGCTCATCGCACTCGACAATGGATTCCAGGCCTGCATGATGGCTCCTACCGAAATCTTGGCAGAACAGCATCTGCAAACCATCAGGGAGTTTCTGAAGGGGATGGACATCAGGGTGGAACTGCTGACGGGCATCGTAAAAGGCAAAAAGCGACAGGCCATACTCGACGCATTGGCTTGCGGAGAGGTGCAGATATTGGTGGGAACTCATGCCATCATAGAAGAAACCGTGCAGTTTGCACACTTAGGACTGGCTGTCATCGACGAACAGCATCGCTTCGGTGTGGCACAAAGAGCCAAACTATGGAGCAAGAGCCTGAATCCGCCGCATGTATTGGTTATGACGGCAACCCCTATACCACGCACCCTTGCCATGACTATATACGGCGACCTGGATGTAAGTGTCATCGACGAACTGCCGCCTGGCAGAAAACCCATACAGACGCTGCATAAGTTCGACACCCAACTGACCTCACTCTATCAGAGCATCAGACGACAGATCAACATGGGGCGACAGGTCTACATCGTATTTCCGCTCATCAAAGAGAGCGAGAAGAGCGATCTGAAAAACCTGGAAGAAGGCTTCGAGACTCTCAAGGAAGCCTTCCCCGACTACAACCTCAGCAAAGTGCACGGCAAGATGAAACCTGCAGAGAAGGAAACTGAGATGGAGAAGTTTGTGAAGGGCGAAACCCAGATACTCGTTGCCACAACCGTCATCGAGGTAGGCGTCAATGTGCCCAACGCCTCGGTCATGGTGATTCTGGATGCGCAGCGATTCGGACTCTCTCAGCTACACCAGCTCAGAGGACGAGTAGGACGAGGAAGCGACCAAAGCTACTGCATCCTGGTAACCAACTACAAGTTGAGCGAGGATACAAGAAAGCGAATCGACATCATGTGCGACACCAATGATGGATTCCGAATAGCTGAAGCCGACCTGAAGCTTCGAGGTCCTGGCGACCTGGAGGGAACGCAGCAAAGCGGAATAGCCTTCGACCTGAAGATAGCCAACATAGCACGCGATGGTCAACTTGTGCAACTGGCAAGACAGGAGGCGCAAGCTGTTATCGAGGCCGATCCGCAATGCAGTCTTCCCCAGTACGCACCACTATGGTCGAGGCTCAGAGAGCTGAAGAAAACCAACATCAACTGGGCTGCCATCAGTTAGCGGCAGCCCCCTCAACCAGACAACACAGGCTATCAACATCAAGTAAAACAGAAGCAAAAATGGCAATAAAAGAACAAACATCTGAAGGAAACCTCTTCCCCGACATGCCCACCACGCCAGCCACTCTGCCTGTCTCCACACCCAAGAAGCGTGGTCGCAAACCACTGGTTCGCGAGCCAGAGCCACGGCCCGACCTGACCAAGGAGGAAATGAGAGAAAAGCTCATAGGCATCAAAGAGATAGAAAGCGTAACAGGCATCAGATACATCCGACTGCACGTCACCGCCAAGATGATCATCGGTATAAGAGAAAGCTCGGGCAAGGAATTTACCATCAATCTCGATGAACTCTATAAAGCCTATACACAGTGCAACCACTTCACAAGTCCGGAGGTAAAGAAGTACATCTTCATGGGACATTCACCTGCCGTAGCTCTGCTCAGATATCTGAAAAATGGATAAATTACAAAAGAACAGAGATATCCAACAAGAGTAAAAAAAAGGAAAAACGAGAAACAGAAAAAATGTTAAAAACCGCTTTCGACTTTTCATGCAATAATTATGCCAATTCGCCTATATATAAACTGCATTCGAAAGCTATCCGAGTGAAAACGAGCATGTTAAAGACCGAATAATTTATGTTAATCCATTAGGTTATTTGAATTATTTTTGGTATATTTGCAACGTCTATATAACAAAATCGCATCTTAGAGCACTTTGCATTGCGATTTTCCGTACAGAATTCTTATTGTTCTGTATGCTAAACGACCAACCTAAAAGAGTATTAATTTAGAATTATGAGTTTAAAAAGCAAGATAAGTAAAATCTTTGTAGGAGTATTATTGTCCCTCGCTGCCGTGCCCACTCAGGCTCAAGACCTTCTGGCACGTCAGGCACCGGTAGATCATCGAATGAAGTCGCTCGACACTTTAGCCATCTCTCATTATCGCCAGATGGAAGAGCGCGAGAACCCAGCCAGCGAGCTCTATGAAGATTTCTCCAATAAATACGCTCACAAAGCCACATCGCTGCCTGAGCATTTCCGTATAGACCTTCGTCATTTCTGTATGCCTACCCAGAGCCGCGTGGTAACCAGCAACTTCGGTTATCGTGCGCAATTTGGCCGTAGCCACAAGGGTATGGACATCAAAGTATATATCGGCGACACCATACGTGCTGCCTTCTCAGGAAAAGTACGTATCGTAAGATATGAGAGAGGCGGATATGGCAAATACATCGTCATTCGTCACAACAACGGACTGGAGACTATCTACGGTCACCTTTCTGCACAGCTCGTAGAAGAGAATCAGGACGTAAGAGCCGGCGAAGTGATAGGACTCGGTGGAAATACCGGTCGAAGCACAGGTTCGCACCTCCACTTTGAGACTCGTCTCTGTGGCGTAGCCCTGAACCCTGCCTTGATGTTCGACTTCCGTAACCAGGACGTAGTGGGCGACTACTATGACTTCAACCGCAACACATACGAGAACGAGGGCATTGCAGCCAACTCGGTTCGTGGAAAAGTGGGCAACGGAGGCTACACACGCGAGGAAGTCAACGGAGGCTCTGTGGGCAGATACGAAGCCAGCGCAAGTGGCGAGAAGCTTTACCACAAGGTTAAGTACGGCGAGACTCTCAGTTCTATCGCCGAGAAGCGTGGCGTAAGTGTTGAGAAGATCTGCCACCTCAATGGTTACAAGAAGGACAAGAAGCTTACTCCTGGACAGATTATCAGATATTCATAATTCTGTCATCATCCGACTGACTGCCCGGCATAACATAGCAAAATAAACTTTCATACAATAAATACAAAAGCAGGAACTCCCCAATAGGAATTCCTGCTTTTTCGTTGTCATTCCATCCAAGACTGTTGGCTATAACTTTTAACGACTACTGAATGGAGTGGTAACATCTGAACTTCAGATTGATTGTGTTCTGACTTTTTAAAGTGTGCACAATTAACATAAATCTAACAATTAGCTAACAAAAGGTATTCGCAAATTATTGTAACTTTGCAGGTGACAACAAAGTTCAACAATTATTAAATTGAAAAATTATGCAAGAAATCAATCAATTAGTCTCTCTGTCTTCAGAAGACATGAAAGACACTAATGGCGGAATTTGTATTTTCGCAATTAAGAACTTGTTCAACAACAAAAAAGGTGACACAGAAATATGGTTGTTTGGGCAACGTATCTATCACGGTAAAAATGCAGATAAGTAGTTTTGGCAAATTGAGAATGTGTCATAAAGTTACTATGGCACATTCTCTTTATAAAAAATCTTGGTATGAAATATTTGTATTTAGTTTTATTGCTTTTACCGCTAAAGGTATTAGGGCAGGTAAAATTACAAGATGTTACGATAAATGGTAAGCAACCTAAGTTTGTAAGATTAAAGGGATATTATCGTAGTTATCAACACAATGATTCTTTGCTTAAGTATTACGTTGATGGTATCGTGGAATACTATATCAATCTAAAAAATGAAAAAGTATATTTAAGAAAATATGGCTGTCGTTATCTAAGAAATGAAGAGCTTATCAGCAAAGACAAGAAAAGAGCCTTTATGCTTAGCGATCAAGCAACATTTCGTCCATGGCCAGAAGGAACAACTTTTATAGAGGAATGTCGTAAAAAGTATACTATTCAAGATTCTGCTAATGTTGGATATATTAAAAAGAAGAGCCAAACTATAGGAAGAATAACAACTGATTCTATCCGTAAATGCTGTACGATAGAAATGGATATGGTGCCTACCTATGACAAGCTTTCTCAAAATATATTTGGTTATTCGCAGGAAATAGTAAGTGACAAATTCACGGAGGCATACCGATTAAGTGATGAGGATTATTATTCCTTTAAAAACTTGATTTTTCAGAAAACTGATCAAAGTTACAATTATTGGCATAAAAAGGATTCTCATAAACAGTTAATTCATGTTGTTACAGAATTGTTTATTACGGAACAAGAATATGTAGATGAAAAGAAGAAAGAATCAGGCATTAATCTGCAACCGCAAGAAGCTACTCAAGCGATAGAAAACTATATATCAGTCCATGGATTGCCACTCCTGCCGTCCGAAGAACAAGCAGAAATGAAGAAACTACAGTTTTATGACCCAGCCAAATTGTAAGAAATAGAAACTATCAACGATTAGACAATAGTTCGTAAACAGAGTCTACTTTAAAGTAAGGTCTGTTTTTAAATGCTTATATTTCACGAAAATAATCTCTGATTGATGCCGCTATCAGGATTTATTTTCGTATCTTTGGCACCGTCAATCAAATAGAAAGACTAACAAACAACTATGGCAGACATAAAATTACTTCTGGTGGAAGATGACGGGAATCTCGCATTTGTCGAGAAAAATACGTTGGAAGATGTCATTGGTGGTTATGAGATTATAACAGCCTGCAACGGTAAAGATGGTATCAAGGCTTGGGAAACATTCAAGCCTGATGTTATCATCTCAGATATTGACATGCCTGTCATGAACGGCATTGACATGGTAAAGCATATCCGGGAATTAGATGGCGAGACCATCATTATGTTTACCACCAACCTCACTTCACCGTCCAAACTGAAAGAAGGGTATAATGTTGGTGTTGATGAATATATAAAGAAACCTTTTGTGCCAGAGGAACTTGATTGTCATGTCAAGGCATTGCTAAAACTCAAAGGAGGAATAGAGAGACGTAATGTCTCGAATTGTGTCAAGATTGGCAAACACATATTGGATCCAGAACACACATGTTTAAAAGATGAAGATGGAAAAATCTGCTTGAAATTGGGACGACAAGAATCAAAGACATTAGAACTTCTTGCCAAGAACAAAAATGCAATCATCAAGCGGGAGACCATACAGAATATCCTTTGGGGAAGTGACGAGAAAGATTTCTATCTTGCCCGACGACTTGATGTTGTCATAACAAACCTTCGAAAAGATCTTCAAATAGACCCGTTTGTGCAAATAGAGACCACACGTGGGGTAGGCTTTTCATTGATAGAGTCCATCTAATCCTTCTTCACCCCCCCCATTGCTTGCATCTTGATCTGGCAAGAATATGGTGAACTCGGTATATTTTCCGAGTTCACTATCTACAGTTACCATACCGTGATGTGCCTCTAATACATGAAGAACATAGTTTAGACCTAACCCAAATCCAGAAGCACCACCTTTAGTAAATGTGCGTTTAGAAGCGGAAGCTCGTTCAAATTTATCAAAGATAATTTGTTGGTCTTCTCTGGATATGCCCATGCCATTATCCTTCACCCGGATATTTACACCATTTTCTACTCTATAAGAAGTAATTTCTATATAAACTGTGCTTTTAGAATATTTTATAGAGTTGTCTATTAGGTTATAAAAGACTTCATTTAAATATTCTTCGTCTGCAAACACCAGTGATTCATTTATAATATTTTTGAATGTAATATTTTTCTGTGAGTTTACTTCAAAATTTCCTTCTATATTATTTAATAGTTGTTCTAAGTTTATAATAGTCTTATTTAATATAAGTTTTCCTGATTCAAACTTAGAAATAGTAAGGATTCTATTTATTAATTGATACAAATGTTTATTCTCATTTCTTATAACTGTTAGATATTTTGTTCTCAACTTTTTATTTTCTCCAACAGAAGGAACAGTAAGAGTATTAATCCCCATACTAATAGTTGACAATGGAGTTTTCATATCATGTATCATAGCATAACTAAAATCCTTTTGTATTCTTGCATTTTTTTGTTGGGTTCGAATAATTGCAACTTGCTTCATAATACATGTAAATGCTAAAATGCAGAGAATGAAGCTTATAAAAATTAGAAGTCCAAGTTCATGAAAGTATAAGGAAATAGGATTTGCAAATTCTATTTGAATGCCTTGTGAACCATCTATCCTTGTCGGGATAATTTCTGATTTTATAGCTCCAATCTTAGTTGTATAAAAGCTATTATTTTTATATACTATTGACTTTTTCTTATTAGTTACTTTATATAGTATATAAGTATTAGGCATGTTAGTTTGCTTGATATTTCGACTGAGTATCTTTGTTAATTGATGAAAATTGACATCTTTATGGCACAAGTTGAATATGCCATTATTGATGTATTCATAATTATCGTATTTCGGATTCGGGTTATTAGAACCTTGAATTTGAGCATCTGGTGGGATATTTGCAAATCTGCCGTCTAACTCCTTAAAGAGACATTGAATAAAAAAAGCGTTTACATCCGCTGTCAACTTATTTACAGCCACACTGAAAGAATTATACAACCATATCGTTTGCAATAAAAACACAGCAAATATAGTGGCAATAGTAATATTTTTATAGCCGTCAACTTTCATTTTTTGCAAAAATACAAATAAAATCTAACATAAACCTAAGAAACATCTAACATTTAATATTTTTAAAACTTTATACATTTGCAATCGAAAATAACAAACAACAAAAATAATGAGAACAGAAATAAGAAATTTGACCATAGAAGAGTGTTTATCTTCACTTGGTGGTGCTGGTGGTGAGAGAAAAGTATACTATAAGTTAATAAATGGAAAACTTTATCCATTTTATTACCATGATTAAATGTATACTATTAATGTAATAATTAAATTAAAAACTTAAAATTATGAAGAAGTTGGAAGAAATGGGACTTGTCCCTTTAAACAAGAAAGAGTGTGTTGAACACGATGGTGGCAATGACAAGCCTGTCTTCAAGGGTATTACGGCTGACGATGTCATCGTATGTTGCATCAATATTCCTCCTGTGAAATTACCTGGGGATGGAATATTTGGTATTGGCTAATCTATAAATGAAAAAGTTGGAAACAAAAGACTACAAGTTGGTCAAAGTTAAGGATAAACAATACGTATTCCTAACAGGAAGTCAAGAAGTGTTGGAAATCCAAAATCCTTTATTGGAAGAATACTTTGACTCGACTTGTAGTTGGAATGAGAATGCCACACATGAGGAGAAGTTCGATAAGCTTACCTCTGCTCTTATCGCAATGAGAGATAATGTGCATATTCGAGAAGAAACCGAAACTGTTCCACAACAGGTGATGTTGACATTCAATACGACTCATGCTTGCAACATGGCTTGTCGATATTGTTTTGCTTTTACGAAGGAAAAGCATATTGAGCCGATGTCTATCCACGTTGCAGAAAAGGCGACAAAAAACTTGTTGAAGGATTTTCCAAATACCAAACGTTATCTCTTCTATTTCTTTGGTGGAGAGCCCTTATTATGTAAGGACTTCATAAGAGAAACTGTAAGAAGAATAGAGGAAAGGTTTAAGGAGTATCCAGGCAAAGATTTTGCGTTTCTGCTCAATACAAATGGATTACTACTCAATGACAAAGACTTGTTAGCGCTTTTCAAGGAAAAAGACTTTACCATTACTATAAGTCTTGATGGGCCACAAGAAGTAAATGACCAAAATCGTTTGTTGGTTTCTGGTCAAGGCTCATTTAAACGAATAATGGCAAACATAGAACTATTGAGACAGGCAAACATTAAGTTTAATCTCAGAGCTACAATAAGCCCAAGAAACCAGAACTTACTTGGTACGTTTCAGTTCTTTGAAAACCTCGCAATTCCTTATGCCTACGCCTTTACCATAAGTGCTAATGAAAAGGATGAGTCAGAAACAAAGATAGACAAAAGAACTTGGGAAAGAATGCAAGTGGATTATCTGCAAGTATTCAATTTCCTAACAGATAAACTTCTTCGTAAGGAGGAAGTGTTCTGTATGGACTTCAAGCAGAAGCTATCTACCCTGTCTCAAAAGACGATAAGGATGCATGGATGTGAAGCTGGCAGAGCAAACTTTCTTGTAGATGAGCAAGGACGATATTTCGCATGTCAAAATATGTTGCCATACCAAATTACCATAGGAGATATCGAAAGAGGTATCTTATTATCAAAGCAAGACATCTACAAGTCCCAGTTCATTTTGAACTTAGAAAAATGCCAGCAATGCTGGGCTCGTTATCTTTGTGGTGGCGGTTGTCAAACAGAACGCATTCATAATGCTCCTTCATTTATGATGCATTGCAAAATTCATCTTTTAGAATGGGAACAAATATTAGCGGCATACATTAAAATAAAGAAATTCTGAAAAAGACTTCTTTTTATGTGGTTTAATCTACCACTTATGGAGATTCTAAATACAAAATATAATATTTAATTATGGCATCTTTTTGGGCACCTTTGAAATCAACAACTCCGAAATGGTGGTTAATTACAGCATTGCTTATCATCGATACTTTTGTATCATTATTCGCCTTGCAGTTTTTAACCTCTGCAATTAGTTTCATAGCAATGATTCTAATAGGAGGGTTAATTTGTTTTTTCTTATATTGTTTATATTTTAAATTATTTGAAAAATGAAAAAGTTTAGAAAAATATTTTGTCGTTAAAACGATGAATTTAAATTAGAAACTTAGTGATTAACCTTTCATGTTACTCAGGTATTTTGACATGAGCAACTTATTAAATATTAGTGGTTCACATAAAGTTTTTAATAAGCAAGTATGAATAAGTTTACAACCAACGGCTGTAAGCCAACTTGTAAATCATCCAACAAATATGATTACAAGATAAACTTAAGGCTTATCTTGCCACTCTTACAGAAGAGGAAATCGGCATATATAAGGGATGGTCCTGACTCACTTACAGAGAACATCACAAAATTAGAAGGTTAGAAACAATATAATCACAAGTAATATGAAGAAAGAACTATTAGCAGGAACGAAAGGACTGGTAACTACTTTGATGGTTGCTATGGTTGTAGTATGTATATTCCAATTATTCTCAGCCATTGGTAATTTTGCAAATAGAAACAATTACGTGCTTTCTCATTCTGTTTTTGTCATTGCAATTATCACATGGATATTATATAGATATTCCATAAAGAACTATCTAAAGAAATGTCCAATAAAAATTGCTTTATATTGTCCTATTATCGCTATTTCGAATTTGGTATTGCTCTCTGTTTTTGGTACATATATATATATACCAAATTTGTTTGAGAATGCATTAACCTCCATTACGCAAAATGCTCTGCTGTGTACAATAACTATAGGTTTGCTACAACCTATAGCAGAAGAAATGTTGTTTAGGGGCGTTGTTTTAGGATGTTTGTTAAAAGGGAAGACTAATCCATGGATTGCAATAGGAATCTCGACTTTTATATTTAGCATTATTCACTTAAATCTTACCCAAATGATAAGTGCCGCTATATTTGGTATGATTGCGGGATGGTTATTCTACAAAACAAGAAGTCTTTGGCCTTCAATCATCATCCATACTACGAACAATCTATCATGCTGTATATGGAGTTTTACATCTCTTTCAACAATCTCATATGGGATGACAAAAGGACAATTATTGATTATTCATATACTTTTAGTCATAATATGTATTGTCGTACTATCACTTACAATAAAAAAAATATGTGTTATATTCAAAAAAAATAAATATGGAAAAGATTATAGAATAGTCAGCTTCTCAACTAATGGAAATTAATGGAGGAGGAATGAAAGATAAAATTGTTGAATATTTCGTTAGTTTGCTTGCAGAATATTTAGTTGGTACTCCTGACGATCTTAAGCAAGGTTATAATGACGGATTAAAAAGAAAATAATTATGAAATGTAACAATTATTTAAAAGAGTTAGATGAGCAAGAGCTCAAGTCTATCAACGCAGGTGAAAAAGGCTCATTGCTTTATTGGTTAGGAAGAATTGCTGGTGAATTAGTATATACACATCAGCACCATCCTGGTTTCGGTGATGCCTTAGTTATGTCTTTGCATTAATTTACAGCAAGAGGGTGCGTCACAGACTTATGACACACCCTCTTGTAAAAAACAAGTCATCTTCAATGATTTTACCTCCTGCTTGGATAGAGAATAGTATTGAGACCTACATCTATCAGCACACGACAAAGTCTCAAGTCATTTATTGGGTGGTATTGGCAACCATAGTTCTGGCATTCGTACTGTTGCCATTCGTCTATGTTGATATTTCCATCCAAAGTAATGGTGTGGTAAGACCAGCCATTGAGAAAACTGACATCAAAGCAACGATCTCTGGAATAATAAATGATGTATATGTTTATGAAGGGCAGAAAGTGAAGAAAGGAGATATCCTTCTTCGCTTTCGAGCCTCTTCTTCTCATGAAAAAATAGCCTATCAAGACAATCGGTTAAAAGATTTTGAAGACCATATATCTGACTTGAAGACCTTATCTCTTGGTGGTAAGCCTTCTGTTTTTCGATCACCAACTCGCCTACAGGAATACCAACTGTATGTAAGCAAAAAACAAGAATTACAGGTAGCTATAGAACAAGCCAAAAGAGAATATAACAGAGAAAAGATACTCTTCGACAAGTTTCTTGTCTCCGAGGAAGAATATGAAAAGTATCTCTTTACTTATCAAAGCAAAAAGGAGGAATTGTCATCTCTTATAGAGTCTCAGTTAAGCACTTGGCAAACGGAACTGAACAATTATCAAAACCAATTTAAGGAAATGCAATCTGCCCAAAATCAAGAAAAGGCTGAGGTTAAAAATATGTATGAATTGCGTAGCCCGGTAGATGGCACCATAGAGCAATTTTCAGGAATCTATCGTGGAAGCAGCGTACAGACAGGGCAATCTATCTGTGGCATCAGTCCTGATTCCACTATATATGTAGAAGCATACGTATCGCCCAATGATATTGGCTATATCTCAGTAGGTATGCCTGTCAAGGTTCAAATCACCTCATTCAATTATAATGAGTGGGGCACGGTCATGGGTTCTGTCATTTATGTGTCGTCCGATTATATGTCGGATGAAAAAGGAAATACTTACTTTAAAGTAAAATGCAAATTGCAACAAAAGTTTCTCGTCATGAAGAAAACTGGCATGAAAGGATACCTCAAAAAAGGAATGGTGGCAAATGTGAGATTTATGATAACCAAGCGCTCACTGTTTAACATTCTATATCAAAATATAGACGAATGGATTAATCCTACCCAATATATTACCGAATAGACTGTAATGATGATGAAAAGAAGCATTAAGATAAAACAACACGATGTGACAGATTGCGGGGCTGCATGTCTCGCCTCGGTATGCGCACACTACGGGCTTAAAGTGCCTGTGGCCAGAATACGCCAATATGCCTATACCGACCAGAAGGGTACCAACATTCTGGGCATGGTGGAGGCTGCACAGAAATTAGGCTTTTCTGCCAAAGGTGTAAGAGGCGTGTATGACGCACTCAGCATGATACCTATCCCAGCTATTGCTCATGTGGTGATAAAAGAAGTACTTCACCATTTTGTCGTGCTCTACAAGATAAGTAAAAAGGGGGTTGTCTACATGGATCCTGCTGATGGAGAAATGCATAAGGCAACAAGGCAAGAATTTGAGAAAATGTGGACTGGGATTCTGGTTATATTGGAGCCAAACGAAACTTTTGAGAAAGGCAACGAAAAAGTTAGTATGACCATGAAGTTCTTACAACTACTTGCTCCACATAAAAGCATGATGACACAGGCTTTGTTTGGGGCTTTGATATATAGTGTATTAGGACTTTCTGTATCTGTATATGTAGGCAAGATAACCGACTATGTGTTGGTCGATGAAAATCTCAACTTACTCAATCTGATGAGTGTCATAATGATTGTGTTACTCGTATTGCGCACTTTCATCGGTTCGATGAAGAGTATTCTTGCCCTAAAAACAGGCCAACGTATTGACGCAGCCCTTATCCTTGGTTATTACAAACATTTGCTGCATTTGCCACAACAATTCTTTGATACCATGCGTGTGGGTGAGATTATCTCTCGTGTCAATGATGCTGTCAAGATAAGAAACTTTATCAATAATGTTTCTCTCGACTTGATAGTAAACATGATGATATTGATATTCTCCGTGTTCCTTATGTTTGTTTACTCTTGGGAGTTAGCTCTGATAACGCTTGCTTCGGCTCCATTGTTCTTGTTGGTATTCTGGGGATTCAATAAACTGAATCGTAAGTATCAACGAAAAATCATGGAGAGCAGTGCCGACTTGGAGTCGCAGCTTGTAGAGTCTCTTAACTCTATTGCCACCATCAAGAGATTTGGCGTGGAAGACTTTGCCAATCTGAAAACAGAAAATCGATTTGTGGTATTATTGAAGAATACTTTTCGCAGCATCTATGGATCTATCTTGGCAAATAACGGAGTGCAATTCATATCTACAGGTATAACCATTGTGGTATTATGGGTTGGCAGTACTTTGGTCATCGACAAATCCATTACGCCTGGTACTCTGATGCTGTTCTACTCGTTGGTAGGATATGTCATTTCTCCTATCGGTTCGATAATAACCTCAAACCAGACCATACAAGATGCACTTATAGCTGCCGACCGCCTATTCCAAATCATGGATTTGGAGGTAGAGGAAGAGAGTATGTTGTGCTTCGACCTTGAGCCTGATATGATAAATGGTATTGTCTTTGAAGATGTATATTTCAGATATGGTTCGAGAAAGCAAGTCTTTGAGAAACTTAACTTGAAAATAGAGACAGGAAAAACAACAGCTATTGTGGGAGAAAGTGGGTCGGGCAAAACAACATTGGTATCCCTGTTGCAGCATATCTATCCAATACAAGATGGAGAAATACGTATTGGCAGTTATCAGATAAAGAATCTGAGTAATAGAAGCTTGCGCCGTTATGTGGGTTCTGTTCCACAACAGATAGAACTGTTTGCCGGTACAATCATAGAGAATATTGCTTTGGGAGACTTTAATCCAGATATGCAAAAGATAACAAACATCATAGAGCAATTAGGACTAAAAGAGTTCATCGATAGGTTGCCTAATGGATACAATACTATAATTGGTGAGCATGGCACCAGTCTTTCGGGTGGAGAGCGTCAACGCATTGCCATTGCAAGAATGATGTACAAAGACCCGATGATTCTTATCTTTGACGAAGCTACCTCTTCGCTCGACTCTATCTCCGAGCGATATGTTAAAAAGGCGCTTGATTCTCTTTCAAAGCAAGGCAAAACCATCATTGTTATCGCCCATCGTCTCAGTACGGTAAAAACGGCGGACAACATTGTGGTTTTAGACCAAGGCAAAGTAGCAGAATCAGGCAATCATCAGTCCCTTCTATCTAAAAATGGAATCTACCATAGACTATGGAAAGAACAATTTGATGAAATTGATTTGTAAAAACATGAATATTCAGAATGAAATTTACAGAAGATTAAAGATGCATGAGTTGTTGCTGCATAGTAACACAGGAACACCTGAAGAGTTATCACAAAAACTACATGTATCCAAGCGACAACTCTACAACCTTGTAGACGAATTCAGAGCAATGGGTGCATCCATAAAATATAGCAGAGAAAGTAAAACATATTATTATACAAATGACTTTGATTTAAAAAGTAAAATCTTTAAATTATGAAGTATTTAAATTTAGATATTAATCATTATCTTTCTGATAAGGATAAAGGAGAGAAACCGATAGTGATACTTATAAAGGGGGCTGTTATTTATCTTATTTTATTAATAGTCTCTATTCTTGTTATCAGCTATGCACATCATATAGGATGGCCTAAAGAACTTAAGCCAAAAGAAAATATAACAAAAGACACAATACTAATGTTAATAGTAATTGGACCGATCATAGAAGAAACAATACACAGACTATGGTTGTCATTCCACAAGACAGAAATCATTATCAGTGTAACTTGTATCTCTTTTTTCATTTTAGGAGAATTATATCACATAGACGACAAATATATTAGAATTCTTACAAAGTTAGCAATTGCATTTGTGATGGGATATCTTTTTTACAAGATACCGCAAGCAAGGTATGATAGTATCAAAAGTAATAAATATCTATATAGATCATTCATCTGGTTTTCTATCTTATGGTTTTCCCTAATGCATATAAATAATTACAATGTAGAAATGTGTTACTTACCCTATCTCATCATTGCTTGTTTGCCACAATTTAGTGCTGGAATATTGTTTACTTATTTCAGGTTGAACTTGGGATTTTACGCAAGTATATTCGCACACATATTACTGAATGGAGTTACATATATTCTTTTATAGTATAAAAATGAGAGCGTGTTTCAAGTACTGATTGTTTTTTTCAGACAGACTGAAACACACTCTCTTTTTAGAATCGGTTAAGGTACATCATATACCAATCCACATTCTGAATCGCCTCTTTGAGAGATTCCCACCAAGTTTTCCGATGTCCAATAATTACCACCTCAGGCAGTTCGTAACCGCCATTTGTCTCTTGCATGCTCTTAAATGACATGTCTTGCATTTTTACTTCCATGATCATCTTTGTTTAAATTAATAACTTGTTGCAAAGTTACTATTGGGCAGTGCAAAAAAATGCATTCTATTGTTTTTAACATCATTTTACCTCAGTTTGAAATAACGTTGATTCTGAAAGCGCAAAGCGATAAGACACCTGTTATCAACCTGTTAGTTTTCAAATAGAATTACGCAAAAACCCTTCACCCTTCATCTATCCGTTGGAATCCCCTGTGTTTATCGGGGTTTCAGGGGCAGAATGGCACAAATTCACCCTTCATCACCCTTCGTCCTCTGATCCCCCTGTGTTTATTGGCATTTCGCGCAAATAGATGAAGGGTGAAGGGTTTTTGCGTAATCCATTAAAAAAATACTAATTCCAGCTATTTCATGTGTGAATACTGATTCTTGCAAGATGCCTACTTATAGCACAAAAGTGCCCTGCTCAAGACACTTTTGTGCCATTTAATGAGCATTTATACAGAAAAGTCAAGCTTACCATCAAGAAAAGTCAACAAAGGGCGTTGTTAACATCTGCCCAATACTGTGGGTAAACCTGCCCATCGTATTGGGCAAAGTGCATAGTTGTACGTGATGACTTTTCCTTTACCCTATAGTAACTTTGCAACAGGTTATTATAAGAACTGAGTCCACTTAAAAAAAGTACCATCAAAACATAAGGATACTTTTTAAAGTGGACTCAGTTAATTTATAGTATATTCCTTAAATGATGCCGAAGAGACGCAACACATCATTGAGGTTGGCAACGACGAGAAGGAGCAAGAGGATGGTAAAGCCTGCATACTCAGCATAAGTAAGGAACTTGTCGCCAGGCTTACGCCCTGTTATCATCTCGTAGAGGAGGAAGAACACGTGTCCGCCATCGAGTGCAGGGATATGGGAATAGAACGACATGCTACCTGTCAAATTCTTGCGTAACCGTGTGTTCATATTACTTCTTGATTATCGATATGCAATATCTCCATAAAACGCCTGACGACATCATCGTCACCAGTATGACAGTCGGGATATTTCATCGGAGGGGACAATCATATCTTCAATCTGTTTAATGTTATGGCGATGTCGCCGGGCAATGCTATTGACTTTCCGGCAATTTCCTCCGGGATATACAGCTCATGTGGTAGGTTGAGTGTGATGTAGGTGGCATTTGGTTCATGTTCCACAAGCTGCATTAAAGGTTGTTTGATGATGCGGTTGCGACTTCCGATACCCAGTTCCAAAACTACAAGGCGTTTGCCCGTATATCGCGAGAGAAAACTGTTCACTACGTCCTGCTTGTTGTCGGGCTGTTTCCCTTGAAGCAGATGAGTGAATGTTCCTTCTATCTCCCATACACAGGCGGGGTCAAATCCTGACAACTCAAGATGCGTGTCGCCATTGGTGGTAAGGATGAAATGGGGTTTGTCGCCGATTATCGCACGCAGGTTGTCCATCACCTGCGAAGGGCGATAGTCTTTCACCCAATACTCCACCAATCGGCTTAAAAACTCGTGGCGGTCGGTTTCCGACGGATAGTTGTGGAAACAGCCGTCGAGAACACTGTGTATGCCAAACCGTTGGCGGAAACTTCCGAATTGCGAACGGAACATTTCATTGTCGGCAAAAATGTTGTAGCCTTCGGCTATAGACAGTCCGTTGCTGGCTCCGATAAGTATGGCATCCGCCTGACGCAACGCGTGACAGGCCTTTTCGATAAGTTCTTTCATTGTCAATATATTCTGCTTGGATTGAAAATATTGTCTTTATCTTCTCGTTTTAAACCGTCTGTCGGCTTGCCCAACAAGGTTTTCAACGCAAATGCGATATCCTCGTTCACGGCAAGGCTCTTGCCGGCTATTTCCTTTGGAATGATGGCGTGCTGCGGATTAATCGGTACATAGGTAGCATGAGGCCACTGGTACACCATATTCATGAAAGGCTCCTTGATGAACATCGGGGTCATCATGCCCACGCCCAATTCCAGAAACAGCGTCTTGCGGTGGGAGTTGGCTTGCAGGAAACTCATATATCGTTGCAGTTCCTTCTGGTAAAAACTGCCTTGCAGAAACTCACGTGACCTGACCCATACATCCATCTCCCCGCTGCAGACAGGACAACGGGGAATGAATGCCTCTGGAAGGCAGTCATTCACAATTTTATCGTTCAGCTCCATAACCATGTCCTTCTTGTAGTAGATAGCATCATGACAGCTCTCCTTGCATTGGAAATACCGCCAGTCGCCCTGCAGGCGGGTAATCCGATTCTCCGGGAACACCCTGTAAAATTGTGCGTCTTGATTGGTAGTCACGATGTAATAGTTCTTTCCTTCCAACAGTTCGGCAAGATCGGTGTAGGTTTCGCCTGTTTCGCATTCATACACGTATTTGATGGTGCGAAGTTTCAGCGCCCAGTGTTCACCCTTTGTCATTCGTGGATGGTAAAAGCCGTCGAACATGTTCCTGAATCCGTATTTCTCTCTTAACGAACCAGCCATTTGCCTGAACACTTCATCGTCTTGGTAATAAAACCTGAATCCCGAAGCTGCCGACATACCCGAAGCTCCTCCCACCACAATGGCATCAGCTTCCTCAATCTTGCTCTTTAATATGTCAAATCGTCTTTCTTTATCCATAATATTCATTGATTTTGTTTCTGCCTGCAAAGGTATTGCGTTTTAACCTTTTAGCAGATACCAAAACAAAATCAATTACTACCATATTGATTATCCGACTATGAAACCCCATTATTCTTGACCTCTTCCATGAACTCCCCGACAGTCGTTCCCGTCTGTTGCTTGAAGAACCGCATCAGGTGATTGGGAGCTGAGAATTGCAGTTTATAGGCTATTTCCTTTACGGATAAATCGGAAAAGAGCAAATCGTTCTTTATCTCCTGCAACAGCCTTTGTTTCAAAAGATGCACGGCAGTCACTCCGAATTCGTTTTCCACGGCTTTGTTAAGGGCAATCCTGCTGATGCCCATCATCGAGGCATAATCGTTTACCCGAATGTGTTGACGGATATTTTTCTCCAACAGTTCCTTGTACCTGAATGCGTAATTGTTAAGCGGAAGGCGCAAGGGCAGGTTGAACATCTTGGCGTAATAGCGGTTCAGCAGCAACAGGAACTCATACAAATAGGCCACAATCATGTGGTAACTGTCAGCGACAGGCGACAATAGTTCCGACTTCATCTTTCGGAGCAGCGTAAGGTAGAACCCCATTTGCTCCGCATCCATACCGAAGCAGGGCGGGTTGTCACTTTGATAGCAATACAGCAACCTGTACATAAAATATTTGTCGGAGATAAAGTTATAGATAAACTCTTCTTGGAATATAAGAAAGGTGTAATCAAGCTCTTCCATCTGCACGTGCCATTCCTGCCGCTTGAACGGAGGGATAATCAGAACGCAGTTGTCGTGCAGTACGATTTTGTCTCCGTCAAGGAACATAAATCCTGATGCCTTGCGGAAAAAATAAAACTCAAAGAAGTCGGTCTTATACCTCTCATGCAGGTTAAACCACCCTTGTCTTTCATTGCTGTCGGCGGTATTGAGCATGAAGTCCACACCGCATGCGCTTTTGGTATATTTCAATAGCGAAATGTGGCTTGCTGTCTTGTAAGGGAAAATCCCCATCAGGTTCTTGTATGTCATTGCGATTTTGTTATTATTGATATTTCACTGGTTGCAAAATTAGCGTATTTATCTGAAATATAGCCGAAGTTTTCGTATTATTTATGCCTAATAAATATTCCAGTAATCAAAATGGTAGTATTATATGGAATATTGGTAGTCAATAAGTGAGCAGAACCGTTTACCTTTGTACTCAAAAAAATATTGAGATAAATCGTAATAAATGAATAGTATAGACATAGAAAATTTCTTAAACGGGAAAGGGATTAAGCCCACTTCCAACCGTATCCTTGTCGCTAAAGAGTTGATGAAGGCATCCCATCCGGTCAGCCTTGCCGATTTGGAAATATTATTGGGGTTTTCAATGGATAAAGCGAGCATTTTCAGAGTGCTTGAACTTTTTTCTGAAAAGGAAATAGTCCATGTGATAGAGGATGGCAGCCGCTCTTTCAAATATGAGTTGTGTAATGGCAACACACATCACACCATTTCCGACCAGCATGTTCACTTTTATTGCGAGCGGTGCAAGGAAACATATTGTTTTGAATCGGAACATATCCCTCTGGTAAACATACCCGAAGGTTTTTATCCTCACGCCATCAATTATATGATAAAGGGTATTTGCCCGAAATGTTCAAAGTGTCACACAGGAACGTGATTGCCAAAGGACAGCCATTTGATGCAACCGATGTAAAGGAACTGTTTCAAGGCAGTGTGCAGGCACGATGCAGGCTCATCGAAAGATTGGATATGCTCATCAGGGAGAAAGAAAGCCATATCGGTATAGACATCAAGGAAGTACACTTGTTCAGGAAATACATCTGTCGAGAACTGCAACGCCCTATACCTGTGAGGGAGCAGATATTCCTATATGGAAGTGACTGTATCAATTGATATGTTTTTGAGGCCTTCAAGTATACCGAAAGCCTTATAAGTAGTTATTCTCCAA
>ENA-ORMJ01000350-ORMJ01000350.1-human-gut-metagenome-genome-assembly--contig:-NODE-350-length-36099-cov-8.335118_pt1 | contig 36099 bp, 51 predicted proteins | sample MGYA00242100_ERZ508989 | MGnify/ENA primary metagenome ERZ508989 (study PRJEB26280, sample SAMEA2531403) | human gut metagenome | biome: human gut; feature: human-associated habitat; material: faeces...
TTCAATCAAAATGGATTTTTTCAAAAAGGAGATTTATCAATTAACGGTAAGCATGCGACTATTTCTTACCAGATTCAAATTCGCAATGACGGTTTGAAAAATTATGTCCGCCGAATAGATAAAACACTATATACCGAACCATATGGAACCGTAACCGTTTATATTAATAATCAGAAACGTTTTAAATAACCGCCATTACAGCAGTCTCTACACTGGTTTATATTGGTGTATATTATGTACTCATTACACTTCTAATTAAGTTGACTTTGTGCACTTCATATAATACAATTATTATGTTAATATTAATCGTTATTTGTTCAGGAAGGAGAGTGCTTATGAAAATTTGCATGTGTTATCCACAAACAACAGATGATGGAAGAACCGTTTTAACTGGTGACGGAGGAGATATTAACCCTGAATACCAGTGGGAAGAAACTATTGATGTAGATTCAGATTAACCAATATTCAAAAAGTGCCATATAATGGCACTTTTTGTTTTTTCATCTTTGCTATTTTCCTATGCAAACCGGAGCTGTCCGGTCTGCTCTGCCTTAATCATCATGTTTGGTGTGCGCTCTCCGACTCTTAAATAACTGCAATTAGCCCTCACAAGTGCTTCCGCCATTACCGGCACAACGCTGTTCCCGATCCTTGCCACACGCTCCACGATAGGATATGTCTTTCCAGCCGCATCATGGTCGATTATGTAGTCCGCCGGGAATCCCTGCATCAGCTTCAGTTCTTCCGGTTTCAACATCCGCAGGAAAATGTCTTTTATGACATACTGTTCTCCATCGATCTCAATAAGAACATTTACCAGTCCAAATCTGTCCTTTGTGGTGATAGTTCCAAGCGGTGCATCCAATGTCTGTCCGCAACCGGTCCCATAATATTTCACCATGAATGCAGATACAACGCCGAAGTGTCCCGGGGATGTCGTGATTGTGTGCAGCGGTTCATCGCATCCCTGCCCGATCCCGGTCTTATAGAACTTTGTGACAAATGCTGTCACCAGTCCATATCGGTTACTAGTATCAATCGTTTTGATTGGATCAGTAAGGAGCTGTCCCCGGGAATCTCCCTGTCTTGTCTCTCCGTGATACTGGATGACGAATGCAAGCGCATCTTTGCTTTTGACGATATACGGATGTGGATTCTCGAAGATGTACTTTCTCACACCGTTCCCGATCCTGTCCATTGTGGCATCTGCCAGCGGCTTCTTTCGTCCGAAAATTGATGTTCCCAGATCAGACCAGTCTATGTAATCACCGCACTCTTTCCATTTCGGTAACAGGATCCCGTCCTTACTGTTCGTGGGCGCCGGCCACACAATATCACGTCCATCTCTCCGAAAGATTGCATACCACCGTTTTCTTGTGGTGGGGGCTCCGTAATCTGCTGCTACAATCTCCCGGCTGTCAAACATATATCCCAGTCCGATCATTGCAGAGATAAATTTCTTATAATCCTCTCCGCGGCGCTCCGGAATAGGATGTCCTGCTTCGTCCAACGGTCCCCACTGCTGAATCTCCTCCACGTTCTCCATGATGATTACATCCGGCAATAATGCTTTTGCGTGCTTGTAGACCGCCCAGGGAAGTATCCGGAGACCTTTGTTCCGCGGCTGTCCGCCTTTTGCTTTGCTGTGGCTGGTACAGTCCGGTGATGCCCACATGAGAGACACGTGCTGATCTCCAACGTACTTTTGTAGGTCGACCTTGAAAATATCCTCTGTCAGGTGCAATGCGTCCGGATGATTTACCCGGTGCATGCGGATGGCCTGCGGATCATGGTTTACCGCAATGTCTACCGGTCTCCCCAGTGCCATCTCTATCCCTACGCTTGCTCCGCCGCCACCGGCAAAGCAATCTATGATGATATTATTTTTCATGTGTCACCTCCGGCATAAAATCGAACAATGTCGGCTCGTCCACCTCATTCTCCGCCGCCTGTAGGTAACCAACTCCATCCCGGAAGTAATCCGGATTTAATTCACAGCCTTTGCCGTACCGGTGCATCTTTACCGCCGTCATGGGTACCGTCATCAGTCCGCCAAACGGGTCATATACCGTATCACCCTCATTGCTGTATCTGTTGATGATTCTCTCTACAATATCCAGCTGTAAGGGGCATACGTGCATCTGTGCTCTGCGGCGGCTCTGCGTGGTATTTAGTGTGCGCATCCGGTTGATGTCGTCCCACACTTCCAGCTTGTTCCAGGATCCCGGAGCGACCACCATGAACGTTGCAGGAAGTTTCCCGTTTTCGTCCAGCTTCTTAGCCAGTTCCACATGTTCCTCGTAGCTGTACACATGCTCCCGGCTGTATTCCCGGTACACGGCCTGCAGGTTGTCTACCGATATACTCTCCAGTTCTTCCTTACTGACCAGCCTGTCTCCGGATGATTTCCAATATCCGTGTGCGTCGATCTGCCACTGGGCGCGGGTGTAATCCTCTTTCGATTTTTTGACCGGATCATCCGCATACGCCGTAGATCTGTCTGTCGGCAGTTTCCTGAAAAGCAGGATATATTCCGGACATCCTACTCCCATCTTGGATCCGTCCTTGCACTGTTCTGTCCATCCAAGGCGGTATGTCTGGTTATTCTCACGGACCACATCCGTCACAACAGTAATCATTCCGAAATACTGGAAACCATGCTTCATGTAATGGCTGATGCACTGTGCATGAAAAGGTTCGATAGTAGGCATTCCAGTACCAGTCGCATTTCCAAACAGTACGCGGTCCTTTACGTGGATAGCTGCCACCCTGCCGGGTCGGAGCACCCGGAGCAGTTCCGGTGTCAAAAAGTCCATCTGTTCAAAAAACCTGCCAGTATCCTGATTGTGTCCGAAGTCGTTATAATTGGCGCTGTATTCGTAGTGGTTGCCGAAAGGAATAGACGTATGTATCAGGTCAATACTGTTGCTTTCCATTGCTTTTGTTTCTTCCACGCAGTCACCATATACCGCTTCATAATGTTTTCCACTTACCGTTCTTTCTTCTCTGCTGCCTTCCACGCCCATCTTCCTTTCCAGCCGCTCTGCCTTATTTGCAGAATTCAGGCCATACCTCTTTACGATCTCAATCATCTTTGCAACCATGTGATTATGATTCTTCCATTTCTCTTCTAGCGCTTCACGGATCTGCCGCTCGTTCTCCATGTAAATAATGTCGATTACCACACGATCCGTCTGCAAGAATCGGTAGCACCGGTGTATTGCCTGAATGAAATCGTTAAACTCGTAATCAATCCCCAGAAAGATCTCCCGGTGACAATAGCGCTGAAAGTTACATCCGGATCCGGATAACGATTTCTTGGTAGCAAACAGCCGGCTCTTACCGTTGGAGAAATCAATCACTCTCTGTTCCCGGAGATCGTAGTCCATAGATCCGTAGATATCTATCACCCCAGGAATCGCTTTCAGAATTGCCGCGCGCTCGCTTTCCAAATCATGCCACAGCAAAAAATGATCATCCGGGGATCCATTTACAATCTCCTGCATCTTTGCCACCCTTGCGCCAATGCTATCCCGTTTTACCGCCGCAGCTTCTTTCAGACCTTCTGCGGCTTCCTGGAACAGCTGCATCTGACCGTCTCTGTCCGCCGTATCACCATAATGTACCGGCAGTTCATGCCACCGCACATCCAGTTCCGGCAGATCGTAGCCTTCATCGGAATACTCCGGATTGAGATCAGAAGGTTTTGTAATAAACAATGCCCAGCTGCTTACCCACATCCAGAACTCATCTTCCATATTCGGGTAGAGCGTCAGGTTGTTTGCTTTCGTGCTGTCCCTTTGAAAAAATCTGGTCAGTGCCTGTCCGGTGTCCATCACTTCCAGATATCCAGCATAATGGATCAGCTCCTTGTATTTGTTCGGTGACGGTGTAGCCGTGGCTACCAGCTTATACGGTACGTGTTTAAATTTGTCAAGGAACGTCTGATAGGTCTTGCTGCCAAAGCTTCGTAAAACACTGGCTTCATCAAGAGACGTAGCTGCGAAATATTCCGGTCGGATGTCTCCATCCCGGACACGCTCATAATTCGTCAGCACGATTTGACTACTGCTCTGTTCCACTTCTTCCATCGTCCGGCAATACTCCGGGCGATCATATCCAAGGATATCCACCGCATCCCGGGTGAACTCCTGCTTTACTCCAAGTGGCAGCACAATCAGTGCCCTTCCATTGCAATGTTCCGCCGCCAGATGGCAGAACTCAATCTCCTGGATGGTCTTGCCCAATCCGAAAGATTCAAAAAGTGCCCGTCTGCCGCCTTTCAGTGCCCACACCACAGCGTCCCGCTGATGCGGTTTCAATGCTTTGTTAATCTTCGCAGGATCCACAATAAATCCACTGTCCTGCGCCAGTTCTATTTTTGATTCTAAAAACTCTCTGTAAGTCACTTTTTTCAAGGAGACCGCATATGCATCACTCTGGCCAGAGTCTCGGCTCCTTTCTGCTTGACTAATCTATTTTTTTAATGTAAAGTATTATTTGGCATAGCTCAGTGGATAGAGCACACCTCTCATAAAGGTACGGTCGTGGGTTCGAGTCCCATTGCCCCTGCTAAAGGCACCTTCGGGTGCCTTTATTCGTTATATCATTTTATCTAAAGGCAATTTCATCTGTCCTTTACAATTTCCACCAATCGTCGTCGGATCCCATCCAACACCGATGTACTCCAATACCTTTGCCCAACCGTAGTCGTTTCCATCAGCATCCTTGCACATATGGAACATCAGATAATCCCACTCTTTTGGATTGCTCTCATAGAGCAAATCAAATCTATGTGGCCGTTTCTCCATGTGTATTCCGAAACCACACATGCTACATCCGGTACGCTGCGCTTTGGTAGTATACAAGGTTCCGTCCGGTTTCTTCTCAATAGTTCCGTAGATCTCCGGGATCAAGGAATCCGGCATCACAAAATTCTCTGTAAGCCTGCCCTCACACAATAACTGCTCATGGAATTCATCTTTCCATCCATTCCGCCACTGCTCGTCCATCTCCAGGGCAAGTGTCAATATATCCTGTCGGTGGAAGATTGCAAATGGTGCTGATCTGATTGTGGATGCTCCAAAGTAATTGCAGCCGTTCATCCGCAGGCTCTTGGCACGTCTGCCGCCCTCGGATGCCATCAGCCCTAAATACGGTACACTGTTATGCTCTTTTCCCCAGTCATCACAGTTCTTTTCTTTGAGGTAATAACAGCACTTGGACGATACCAAGAAATCAGGCTTCTGATAATCACATCCCTCGTTTTCGTTCTCATACCCACCGAACAACTTCAGCCATCGATGATTAAGCTTCATTTTGGAATCTTTCTGCCAACCACCATATTCCCCAGTCTCTCCGGTAATAATTGCGTGGCGTACCGTTTTATTCTTCTCAGATGGATTCTGCAGCAACTCAATTTTCCCGGCAATCTCCTTGGATATGACTGGAAAACCGAACTCCTGGATCACCTTTGGCTTACTCCAGAAGGTCCCGTCCTCTCGTTTCAGCGGTGGCACATTTATGATCCCGATTGCCCGATGTACCCTCTGAATGCTTTTATCTTCCAGATAGGATGCCGATACTCCCGGAACATCAATGTTACACACCTTTTTTAGGAATATGTAAAGGATGATGCTATCCAGTCCTCCTACCGATACATGGCAGTTCAACCCCCGCTTATCGCATTCCCGCCGAAACTCTTCCGCGCGGATCTGCGCATACTTTCTCTTAAATTCATACGACTGCCTCTCTTTCTGCATGAAGGTTGCAATCTTCTGCTTCGTTCCCAGCCGTTCCATTCTTTCCTGTACGGATTCCACTTTTTTCTTGGAGTAAAGAGCTCTTTATTGCTGGCCAGCAAACCTCTCACTCCTTTCTTCATATTATCTGTTGACGAAATAAATAATCAGGGATAAGATACTTGAAACACTTCCAACAAAACCAATAATGTCTAATATTTTCTTTTTCATGGCCTTTTCTCCTTTCATATAAATCAAGACAGGTAGCTACTATCTTCATAATTAATATGTTAGAAAAAAAACAAAAAAAGAAAATTTAGAGCAGAAAATCATATATTTTATATTTTTTTAATATTTTCTGCCTGCTCCTTGTACTGTCTCCCTGCCATCTGCACCAGATAGTGCTGTAATGCTTCATCCACGCTGACACGATGTTTGGTGCAGTATCGGTCAACGTAGCGTTTAAAGTCCGCATTATCGGCATACAGAGCGGTGTAATCAATTTTCTGCATCTATTTGTCCTCCACTACTTTTACCATGTAAGTTGCATTATCAATGTTGTAGTGAATTTCTCCTTTAGTGGAAAACTCTTCATCGATAAATCCCACTCCTTGTTCTTCCAAAGACTCAAGAGATTTTCTTACCTGATTCATAATCAAAGTCTCAATGTGTGTCATCTGTTCCACCTGCTTTTACTATCTCCAACAAATCACCTACCAAATCCTTGACCTCATACATCATCATAGTGTCGTAGGATTTTGACTGCTGCTCTGCTGTTTTGTTGCCATACTTCGTACAGTCTTTCAGAAATGCTGTGCGTGATTCCAACTGCTCCACAACCTTATCCGGGTCGTAGGCGGTCGGCTGCGCATCAATAACAGAGGCAGCACGTAAAAAGTCTAAGCAATCCATATCTTCATTCTTTGAAATTGCTTTTTCTAAATCCGCTTTTAATTTATCCGCATAAATCAATTTTCCCATCGTTCATCCTCCTGTTTCTCGCCAGATGAATTGTACATACTCAAATATGTTTCAAAATCGTTCGGGTTCATCTTGTCCGCAAGGAAATCCAAGAAATCCTTATTCCGCAAACATTCCTCCACCGTGCAGATCTGACGGTACTGCTTATGCTCCTCCATCATCTCAATCAGCTTTTTGAGGTCGTACCCTCTCTGCACTAGGTTATCCTCAAATTTTATGTATTCTGCGATATTGTCCTGGTCAATCCCACGCTCGATCATAGCTTTGCAGATCTCAACGGCATTTCTACAGGTGCCAATCTTTCCGATCTGGCGGTACTGTTGCACCTCTTCCAGTGCCTTAATTGCTGTTTTCACACTTGTAATGTGTTCAGCGCCAGTACCCTGCATATAACATAATTCGCAATCATCGCAACTTTCATTACAACTTACAATTTTTGCTCTACGGCTTTCACATTCAAGATATGCATGTAATTTTTCTATTGCTTCATTCTCCGTCATGGCTACTCTCCCTTCTGTGGATATAAAAGTTTCAAATTATATCCGCTTTCTATAAATTTAATCGTTAATTCATGGTCGACCGCATTACCAAGTTTATCGTATATCCAGTACATATCATCTTGTGTAAACTGTGTGCCAAGATATTTGTTATATCCAGAAAGAAGTTTTTCTCTCCATTCTTTATTTCTCTTCTCTTGGCGGTAAGGTTCTCCCTTTGCAATGGGTCTGGAACACCACTCTAAAAGTTTGCATATAATATCTTTCTGTGTCTTACAGTTTTTCGCTACAAAATACACATTTCCTTTATCTGATAAAATAAGTTCTCCAAATTGAGTAATATAACTCTTTGGGAAACATTCCATTACATTGAAAACCTCATCAATCATGGATACCCTCGCTTTCCTTGATTCCCAACACAACGTATCCGTTCTTTATGCCCCATCCATTCATTACAAAGGTAATGAGATATAATTTGTCATTGATGCAATGTTGATTCGGTGTGCCGCTTTCATCTATCGCCTGGAACTTGATATAATCACCCTTCTGATATCCACGGTCATTCTTCCTGATCTCAAAGGGCTTTTCTCCCATTACTACCGCATCTGCAAAATCATTTAAGATTTTAAGGTTATGTACTCGCATAGCTACTCCTCCAACAGTTCTGGATTGTCAAATACATTTCCAAGCACTTCACAATCATGCATACATAATGTGGCTTGCGTACACCGAAAATGAATTGACTTATTTCTGAAACGAAGTCCGTAATTACAGAATGTATTTTCAAATTCAATTGCATAATTTCGAGTATACTTGTGCATTTTACTGTCCAAGACATCTGTCCCTATATACTTTTCATGTTTACAAGAAACAATGTCATTCTCCCAAATCAGATTACCGTTCTTGTCCTTAAGTCCGGTGCACTGGCAGATGCTTTCCGGCCGAATCTCAAACGCAAACGGCCTGCCCGCTTTGTTACTGATGTACCACTTATCATCCGTATTTGCTAAAAGTCCCTGAACCCAATCACCACTGATTGTTTTTCCACGGAATAAATATCTATCCTTCATCCTCTATACCTCCAATCTCATCTGGCCGTCGCACTGCTTCTTCTTAGGCTCCCGTGGCTTATATCCTCTCTCATTTTCCCCAAATGCATCTATGGGATTGAGAGCAAAGCTGTGACACCGGTTCGGAGACTTTGCTACAGCGTCACTCATGGTCTGTTGTTTCTCGCTGCAATAATTTGCATCTCCTACGCATAGATAGCAACAATATCTACAGTACTGTGTCATTCATGATCCTCACTTTCCGCTCCTCACCATGCAAAACAGAAGCTCCGTTAATGATTTTTCGCGCGATCCTATGATGCATGGTTGAATGATCTCAAGTCTCCACGAGATGTCACTCGAAATCGGCGTAGGCTCTTCAAACTCTTTATACTTGTCCCTCATCACCGGCACAGCAACCATAATTCCATAGTGTGCAGATGATTTTGGATTTGCCTTACGCAAATGCTCATTAAATGTCCCGTTCCTTAGGTCCGTGAGAATATCCTTATAGCACTGCATCGTGGTTACTATGTAGTTCTTTTCTCCGTAAAAATTTAAGCCGTTGCCGCTGTATACGTCTTCTTTACAGCTCTTGATTTCATAACATATAAAGATTCCCTTTTCCAATGCTCCTATCGAGCACTGATTTTGTGGGACGAACTGCATAAAATCCACTCGACCGCCCTTTCCAGCAGCGGTAAATGCGTCAATGCTGACCTCGCTTGCCCAGTACTTACCCATGCCTCTAAATCTATCTCTTTTCAGTAGCTCGCCGAGAAACTTCGTTGTCTCTGCCCTAGTCATATACCCTCGCTTTCTGCCCTGAGCCATTCATTCATCTCGTAGGTTCCCGATATGCTCTGGTCGTGATAACCGTATGTTTCTACTGTCACTAAAAAATCTGCTAGCTCATCGTCCGTCATGCTGTGGATCCGGTCTGCGTTGGTCATAGGAGCGTAGTTCTCGCAGTCTATTACTGTGTTGTCCTCATGTGGCTTACCTTTTACACATACAAACATCGTAATGTCGGGTCTTTTATAAAAATATTTGCAGTTCTTACACTTCACTATTTGCTACCTCACTTTCTTGGTACGGCTCCGGCAGGGGCTCACTTACCACAATCCGCGGTTTCTCCGCCATTGCCGGGTAACTGCAGTCATATGGCTTAGTGCGTCCGATGCGGATTGCCCACACACTGGGATGCTTCTGCATGTCATACAGTTCATCCTCATCATAAAATCTTTCACTCATGCACCGATGCCCTCTCCTCTCCATATTTCCCGATCATTAGCAAAGTAACCGATAAATCGGCATATTCCTTTTCCAGCGTCTTTAATTGCCCATCTATCTCATCCATACGGTTTACGACATATTCTTCAAAGGATGCCAGGTTATCCACCACCTTGACCGTTTCCGGCTGTTCCTTCGGTTGTGCCGGAGCTGGATGCTTAGGGGCTATGCTGTCACTGACAATCTCCAAAATCTTGGATTTAGGGCAGGCATTGAGTTCTGCCAGGATCTGTATCTGTGCTGCCTTATGTTTGGCTTGCTTATATCTCCGGATGATCTCCTCATTTGACATTTCCATCAGACCACCTCCGCTATCTGCCCCATGTTCATCAGATCCAGCCGCATCCCATCCCGAAACTCCATGTACGCCCCATCGGCATTTACCGTGTAACCGTAGATCTCATGATCCGTATCCGGGTAATCATCCCGGAGCCGCACCCTGATCCCCAGTGGATACAGATGCATCATGGCTACCGCCACATTAAGTTTTCCCATCCTGTTTCTCCTCGTATTTTTGATTCAATGCCCTGTAAATTCTGCATTGCTCATAATGTTTATCGCAGTACTTACTCCGGTACTGCTCACGATCTTTGCTATAGTCAAACCGGTTAATGCACCGGGATCTGTCTATCAGACCTTCGCAGGTGATTCTCTGCTTGTCGCCGGAGAGGAAGAATGGACATATCGCATTCACATCATCGTATGTTGACACCCTTATCCTCCTCTCAGTTTGCCAGTATAGCTTTTTCATACTCAGCCATATCATAATCTCTTTGTATTATCCCTTTGTTGGCATCAAACTTTTTCCGCTCCGATTCCTTTTCCCGCTTACTGGTTTTCTCCCAGGTACCACGGACCGCCGCTTTCCAGTCCTTCATCCGATTTCTGCCAACCATCCATCCGTTGGATGTGTAATAATCAACAAAGGCTTGTGGATCCACTTTGTTCCCGCGTTCCTGACAGTAAGCTCTCACCTCTTCGACAGTGGGCGGGATAAATTTTTTCGTAGATACGTTAGTATCTACTTTTTTATTATTCTTTCCTTCTTTCTTTTCTTCTATTGTTGTCGTTAGAATGTCATTAGAATGTCGCTTGTCTGTCGTTTGACTGTCATTTTGCATGTCACTCTGCTGATACTCACAGTAGTTTTTTACTGTAAATACGGTATATTTGGTATATGTTTTGTATGTCACTTCGCCTGTCGATTTTAAATGCGAAATTGCGGTCCTTACCTCCCGGATTGTCAGGGCTGTCTCCTCCGCCAGCTTGGGAAGCGATGACACGAAGGATCCACGGGGAATCACCTTGCCTTCAAATCTTCCGTCTTTCCAGTTTGCCCTGAGAAGCATATGGATAAATAACCGGCAGGTATTTATATTCCCATACCATTCCCATTCCATGATTTTCCGGTTTAGTTTTATATACTCCACGTATCCCACCTACCCTATTCCGAAATCTTTCAACGACATCTGACCAGTATTCTCTTCTTTAGGTGTCAGGCACCGCCGTATAGCCTTACAGCGCTTGTTACAGCTGCTGGTCCTTGCCATCTCCCGGAAAAGATAAGCTTTGGCTTTCTGCCGGTCCTCATAGCTGCCATCCGGTCTAAAATACCCATTGTCTATATTAATGATCAGAGTACCGCGGAGCAGAAGAGCCTCTTCCATTGCCTTCCGGATTTTTCGGTCACTCATTCTCGTATCAGATACCAGTTTTTCCCGAGATATCCGGTTCTTATATCCAAAAGGGATGTAGTTCTCGATCAGTATACTTATCACCTCCCGGGCGGATCACCGTCCGCCCTGACACTAATAATGGCTGTTTGTGAGGCACTCCATTACGTTACATGAACGGTTTCTTTCGCCCCGCAGGGCAGGTGTTGCAACCTTATAGGTAAGACCTTCCAAATTCCTGTATAAACTCCTCACGAGAGCCGTAGTGGTTCTCATAGTACCTCTGGCAATCCTGCTTAAGTCGCAGATCAAGCCCCTTATTCGGGTTCATATGTACTGATTCGGGTCCCCAGGTATGTAAGGTAGGGTGCAGTGGTACCAGGAATCCTCTTTCCTCGCTGGCTTCCTTTCGGCTGCCATTAAATATGTGATGGATATGGACCACATTCAAATGTGTAATATAACAATGGCTCATATCATCTGTAAGCACGCTCCAGCATTTCTTCATGGCTTCCACGCTTTCATCATGCTTTCCAGTTCCTCCGGAGGAAGTGTTTCAATTCCAAGTTCCTTGGCTTCTGCTACGATTCCGTCAATAAAGTGACTCATTTCCTTCGTATCGTAATCACTAGATCCCTTAATCATGGCGTAGGCATTGAATGTGCCGTTGGTCTTAATCATCATCCAATGACCGGTTATCCGGCTCATATCTACACATGCCTTCACCGTAACGGTAATAGGAACACCCTCTACCTCCTCCAGCACACCGTAATCTTTCAGCATCTTCTCGTAGATCTCTTCTTTTGTGGTCGGGTACTCCTGCGCATCCGCGATCTTGGTCATGAGCACCCACGCATATGCATTTGCATCCAGAGATCTCTTCTTGCGCCACTTCTTCGCAGTGATCACCAGCTTGTCCAGATCTTTGATGCCATCGTACTGGCGGGTTACCTCATCGATGGAGTCCGCCTGAAATGCAATATTATATTTTCCACTGGCATAGTCCATCGTGATTCCTGCCACTTTCCCGGTAAATTCCATCAGCCAGCCTCCTTAGTTGGCATGTTCTTAGCCTTCTGCAGGAAGTCTTTGATCTGCAGATCTGACAGTTCATATACGTTTGAGACTTTGTATGTCTTGCAAATGGAAACAGCAGAGTAGCCTATCCTTTTCAGTTCTGCCTCTACCGGAGCCAGCCTTTTCTGATCAACCTCCGTCTTGCCATCCGATTGTTGATCAGGATCCATGTACTTAGTATTGTCCGCATCCCAGTACACATCTGCTCCAATACCTAACTGCTTGCAGGCAACTGAGATTGCATCGGTGGTAGCCATCTTATAGCACTCATCTGACACATAATATCCACTCTTCTGTTGCTCCACGAACATTGCCCCGCCAACGCCGGAGATAGGTTTCGACCACTCATCCCCAACCTTTATGTACAGCTGGATATTCACAAAAGCAGCCACTTCTGTACCCGACGGCTCCAGCCATTGTCTTACAACCTCGTAATACCATCCGATTCCGCAGGGTCCAAACTGTTCTGTGAGTGCCTTGATCCGCCACATCGGATTGATTTCCGTCTTGCCTTTCAGTCTTCCGCCGGTGATAGGGCGCTGCGCTTCTTTGGGTACCTTCTTCACAGCATTATATATTTTCAGATTATCTTCCATCAGATCAGCTCCCAGTCAATACCAACGCTCGTCAGATACATCTCCAGTTTCTCTTTTGCCTCCGCTGTTAGTGCCATGCGGTACTCATACAGATTGCTCGAGCCTTCCAGATCCTGCGGGATCATGCTATCGATTACTTCCTGCGCAGCCTCTTCCTTCGCCTGTTCTACCGCAGCCAGCTTTTCCGCTTCTGCAGCCGCAAGCGCCTCCTGTTTCTCTCTTTCTGCTCTGGCCAGTGCTTCACGCTCCCGCTGTTCTGCTTCCAGCTTCGCACGCTCCTCCCGGCGGATGCGTTCCTCTTCCTCTCGGCGGATGCGTTCCTGCTCTCTCGCTAGGATTTCTTTCTGCTGCTGTTCATACTGGTTGATATAAAGAATCGTCTTCGTCAGGTCAAAAGATGCCAGGAACATTGCAATAGCTTTCTCCTCTACGTCAGAGTGCATCTGACGGATGGCATCCAGTCCCTGCTTTACACTTTCCTTCCGCTCCAGCATCTCTCTGCGGATCTGCGTAGGATTCATGGTTGCATTCTCCCATTTGCTGTTATAGATCTTATTCAGCGGCAGTTCTTCCTGCATGTCACCCAAGCATTCCAAATATAATTCCTTGATTTGTTCCTTTTTCTCCTCAATGCGGTGCTGTTCAAAGGCCGTCACCTGATCATTGATAAAATTGATGGGCTGATCATACATATCTGCTAATACCTTTGCCCTGGCAGCAAATTCTTCCAGCGGCTTCATGTATTCATCACGTACCTCTTTTACACGGTCCGTAAATGCTTTCTTTTCCTTCCGGAGACTGGCCACCGTGGCCTTTGCTTCTTTCTTACTATCTTCGGTAAATACCACATTGCGATATTCTTCCAGCCTTTCATTCAGATAAGCTTTTGCAGCATTAAAATCACAGCTGATCTCTCCTGCCTGCTGCTGTATCTGTACTTCGTAACTCTCCATCATTTCTTTCCTCCATTTCATATGCTTCGTGCTGTCTCTTATAAAGGTTCTCCCGGTGGAGACCAAGTTCCACCAGTTCTTGTTCCATCACATTATCCATATTTCATCACCATCTGTCCGTCAGCCTGCTCCGCATACTTTGCTTTGAGCAGCTGATTGAGTTCCTTCCTCTTCTGCAAGCTCCGTGCTTCCATCCTCCGGATATCCTCCTGGCGGCAGTCATAACAGACACCGTTTTCGAGTTCTCCGGCATCGCACATGCCACCACAGGCATAACACCTATACCGGTACATTTTCTGCCTCCTGATACTTTAACTTCCGCGCCTTATCGTCATTCTGCAGCAAGCAATAGGCTCTCCACAGTGTTTCCTTGGTACTCAGTTCCGACAAAATATCATCTTCGGTAAAATCACCGAGAATAATGTGGTGTATTACATTTGCCACACAGCATTCCAACTTCTCCAGTTCTTCCAACCGGTCCTTATCATTGCTCATTTGACATTTTCCTTTCCATGCCATATAATAGGCACATAAATAGCATTTGCGTGTTGTTTAGTAGGATCCCTTGCTTTGGTCGGTGCGGGATCCTATTTTATTTGCCCATCTTCTTTCATGGACTGCCGTGCACATATAAAGCCAATTACCGCACATACAATGGCGGATATGTACATTCCTGCCTCTGTAAATCCTGCCGGAAGGATAAACAGCAATAATAATGCTGCGACTCCGTACAGATTTGACAGGTTAAATATCTTTCTCAAGTTCTCACCCCTTTCTGAAATGAATGCTTGTCCGCACCCTCTACGTGATGCCCAGTTACCGCACTGGACACCACACTAAAAAGGCTAATAAGAGGGGAGGTGGTGCTGTCAGAAACACCACGTACAGGGCACGGCACAAAATCTTTAGTCAAATTTCATCTGCATCAACTTTGCCAGCATTTCTTCCGGCAAATCTCCGCCGGCCAGTTCTCCCACAGGGGCATCCAGGATCTCTGCCAGATCCCACAGATCCCTCAGCTGCATAGATCCGGGATCCTTTATGCGATTTTGAATCGTCCTTGCCTGCACATTCTGCTTTGCCGCAATCTTATCGTCCGTGATCCGGCGCAGTGACATGTATCGTCTGATGCCTGCCTGCGCCCTGGCTTCATATTTCATTCTCACAGATTCTGTTTTCAAGAAATTGGATTTCGGCATCCTTTTCACTTCCTCTCCAGTTCGAATATTGCCCACCGCAGCGCTGCTTTGGTGTCCTCATCAATGTCATCGCGCTCCAGCAGAGCATATAATCTATCGATTCTCTCCATTCCTGCTGCCTCCTTCCCTACTGCTGATCTGTTGCAAAAAGGTAATCGAATTTGCATTTGAATAATTTACAAAGCGCCTTAATTTCAAAAGTTGTGAACTTCCCGGTTTTTTTCTTATTTTCGTAAGACACTCTAGAAATTCCCAATTTTTCACTCATGTCTGCATTGGTCAGACCATATCGTGCCTGCTCAGCTTCAAGATTTCTAAACAAGAGCTCATCTCCTTTCTGTGTGTTTGCAATTTGCAAACTATGATTATACTATAATTGCTTTATGCAAACTTGTCAATACTTTTCTTTGCTTTTTGCAAACTTTTTTATTGACATGTTTGCACTACATAAATATAATAATTTATATAAAGGAGGTTCCATTATGGGTAACAACTTTAATGATAATTTGCGAAATGCAAGGTTGAAAAAGGGATATTCCCAAAAAGAAGTTGCTGAAAATATAGGTGTAGCGAAATCGACTTATTCATTATATGAAAGTGGAAATAGGGAACCTAATGTTCAAACTATAAAAAAATTGGCTGATCTCTTATCCGTATCAACCGATGATTTGCTCGGAATTGAAGATGAACCCGATACCGACATATCCATCGATGAAACTTTTGAAAAAATATGTAAATTCTACAATATTTTAAATCCGGAGGGAAAAGCTGAGGCGTTAAAACGAATATCAGAATTATCACAAATTTTGCAATATTCCACCAACCATAAAGCTGTTGCTATTCCAATGGCGATTCCAATCGATACCCTCGTGGCTGCTGCGCACAATGATCATGCCGATGATCCAGAAGAGCAGGATAAAATGCAGGACGATCTGAAACTTTTGAAAAGACCTCAGAAATAAAAGGATGATGCTATTTGACTTATGAAAATCTGTTGCAGGAAGCTGCTGACGACAATGTATATGTGATAGAAAGTGCTCCTTTCCGCTCACAGGCGGAAGGACTGATAAATAATGATGTGATCGGTATTAACCGGACCGTGCGTGATTCCAACCGCAAGGCATGTGTGCTGGCCGAGGAGCTCGGGCACTACCACACCACCGTTGGTGATATCCTGAATCAATCCTCTGTCCACAACCGTAAGCAGGAATATCGGGCCCGGCTCTGGAGCTACAATAAGATGATTGGCCTGCGTGGGATTATTGACTGCCACAATGCCGGTTGCCAGACGGCATATGAAATGGCAGAACATCTTGGTGTGACCGAAGATTTTCTACAAGAAGCTATCCGGTGCTACCGTAGCAAGTATGGTCGATGTACTATATGTGACAATTATGCTGTGTACTTCGATCCGGTTGTCTGTGTGCTTAAGCTGATATAGTTCCATAAATAATAAAATGGGAGACACGATATGAGCATTGGGAAATTAACTATTTCAAAAGTACAACGAGAATATAATTTAGGTTTTAGCTACGCCAAAAATATTGTGGATAGGCTTGTGGAGATTGGATATATAAAACCCCAAAATGAATATAACTATTTGCTGATTGCTACACAAGCGCAAATAGATTCGTATATAAAAGAGCATATGTCAGAATTACGGCCACCAGAATATGATGATTTTGAATTAAAAGATAACGGAGAGCATACTACCAAAAGAAAGATTGCTGACACCTTTGATACAATAATAAATACTGCACCGCTTTTTTTAGGTAGGCTTATTTTTTCAATACCGAGTTTGGTGGTTCTTATTTTTTTCACAATTGTATTATCTTTTGCTACTACAGACGATGCCGGTCGTCATTTATATGTGTGGGAGATCTTACTAATTGATTTGGTTGGCTACAGCATATATATTTTCCCGGCAAACATTATTTTTAGAATAATTTATGCCAAACATCTGAAAATGAAGTTTACTGATTATATGTGCCTTCCAAAGAATTGGTACTTTAAAAGAATATGTGATGCGAATAGTATGCAGAAAATATTGCATCCAAATAAAAAGATAATTTTTTTCAGCGATTACAATTCAACCCTAAAGGAACTGTATCCGATTTTAGATCAAAAGATCCAACTTGCCAAGCACTACGCAGCAATAATAAATGCATCTTACGATGAAAATGAATTTCGCATTGCAATAAACAGCCTTACAGATACCTTACAATGGATGCTACAGTTTGAAGAATATGGTGTGTTCAAATCTGAAAGTAAGCCTTCAGAAGATTTGTATGATTTGCAAAATAATATGCCTGGCTATGAAGAAGCATTAAGAAAACGGATATCCGATAAGAATCATTTGCAAGCAGCTCTTTCACAATTAAGTCTTATAGACGAAATGGATGGTCATGCATTTGAATATTATTGTGCCGAATTATTAGAGAAGAACGGTTTTCTTAATGTCGAAGTAACAAAAGGAAGCGGTGATCATGGTATAGACATACTAGCTGATAAAGATGACAATTCTTATGCCATTCAATGTAAGTGTTATTCATCAAACATCGGAAATGCTGCTGTGCAGCAGGCTTATTCCGGAAAAGATATCTATAAAAAAGATATTGCTGTTGTCCTTACCAACCAATTTTTTACACCACAAGCCAAGGCCGAAGGAGACAAACTTCGGGTTAAACTGTGGGATAGAGATAAATTACAAGAACTTATTAAAAATACATACTCATAAAAAAATCAGCCCCAGTGTTGGAGCACCGGAGCTGATCCGATCTTACCGGGTAAACCGAATAAAATCACCTTGAACAAGTGCATTTTATCATTTTCCCGGACGGATTGCAATGCAAACATATGTCCGGGCATTTTTATGCCCATTTTTAGGAGGATGATACTATGGCAACTGCAAAAAAATTACCTTCCGGTTCCTGGCGATGCCTGATCTATACCGGAAATGATAAAAATGGGAAGCGGCAATATAAATCATTTACTGCTGATACGAAACGTGAGGCGGAATATCTGGCCACACAATACATGATATCCCTGGAGGAACACAAAAAGCAGAAAAAAAGCGATTCTCTGTTTTCCGATGCACTGAGCCAGTATATCGAATCGAAAACGCCAGTATTGTCTCCTTCTACCATCCGTGGATACCGTAATATCGAAACAATACTTAACAGGGAATTCGCTTCCTTTTGCCATACAAAGATTTCTGATTTAAGTTCGGATGATGTGCAGGATGTCATTAACTCCTTGACCAAGTCCAGAGCTCCTAAAACCGTGCGGAATTATCACGGCCTGATCTCTGCTGTACTCGGGGATTATATCAATCTGGATACTTCCATGCCTCAGAGCATAGAACCGGATCTGTATATTCCTACAGATAAAGATATTAAAGCCCTGGTAGCATCTGTCCGAGATACTGAGTTGGAGGTGCCTGTTCTACTTGCAGCCTTCTGTCTGATGCGTCGCGGGGAGATCTGCGGTCTGTCTCTGCGTGATATCGACGGTACTACCATCCATATTCATCATTCCCTTGTCCTTGGTGAGGATAAAGCGTGGCACCTGAAAGCCCCCAAGACGGAATCCTCCGACAGGTACATCACCGCACCTCAATTTGTCGTGGACCGTATTGCGGAAATCGGACACATTACCTCACTGAATCCGCATTCTATCACTATTATGTTTCAGAGGGTACTGGATCGGAATAATATACCTCATTTCCGTTTTCACGATCTCCGCCACTACTCCGCTTCTATCCGGCATGCTCTCGGTATCCCGGATGCTTACATCATGGCAGACGGTGGATGGAGTTCTGATAAAGTGTTGAAAAAGGTCTACAGACATGCTATGAGTGACCGGAGAAAAGAGATGGCAGATAAGGCCAACCAGCATTTTGACTCTATGTTTTAGAAACTATTTCGTGTTGCATTTCGTGTTGCATCATGTTGCATTTTGAATGTTTTATGTGTGTTTTGCGATATTATATTTACATTTATAATGTTTCGGGAAACCAGTATTTATCAGCATTTCACGCATTTATCACTAATTTGCGTGTTTTCCCTTATGGGGTTCGAATCCCCCTCTCGCTATTAGGTTAAAAGGGTCGGAAATGCTGATAAATACAGCGTTTCCGATTTTTTTGATTTCTCAAAGTATCAAATAATATGTTTACTTTTGTTTACTTCTGGATTTCTGACGGTGATAATGGTTAAACCAGAGTTTAAAATGCGCCGGTTTTCTCCTCTTAAAACCAGGGTTAAGAAGCCTAAAACAAAAGGTACGAAAGCTGACTCCGTGGAAAAAGTTACGGTTGCCGAACTTCTTCCCTCTTTGGAAAATACGGTTTTAAATAAAAATTAAACTTTAGCATCACCGCTTTCAGCATTCTGATAGACAAAGGAATTAGTGGTCATGGTGATTTCATCTAATATAGCCAGATTTCCGCTTTTCTTTATGCACATTGTTATTTAATAATTTGGACTTGCACACCGCCAAACCCGTTACTGTTCCAAAACAAACTGCTCTGTCTCAGGGTTCCACTTTAATACTGCTACGATTTCTTCAGAACTTATCAATTTATCCTCAGATGCCACAATAATCAAATCATCTACTATATCCATATAATAAAAAGATTCATCTCCAATGATCTTTAGCGCATCTATCGGAATTTCTACCCATTGACTGCCTTCGACAGCTAAAAGCTGAATTTCCTGTGTTGATATTCCTTGATATGTTGTGGTTTTTGATACCAATATTCTGCTTTGTCCGTCACTCGCTTGAATACAGTTTATAACTACTTTATCAGCCGCAAACTCCTTATATGCTACCATTTCTAATGAATCAGCATCTAAAAGGATACCCACCGTTTTATCCAATCCTGCAACATGAGGGGTATTCAAAATCTTGCATAACACGAATATTTCACTGGCATTATCTTGCGAGAAAGAACCAAAATCAATCCGAACTATAACAATATCTAATGCACTGATGTTACCTTCTTCGTAATTCTCTGCTACCTTTTCTATAATCCTGTTATTAAGCTCTGAGACCATATCAGCACTATCCCTGGATTTCGATATTCCACACGCATTGATGCACATCAGCATAAACAACACAAGAACAGAGACCGGCAAAACCTTATTTTTCATCTTACCCATACTCGTCTTAATCTCTTTCTGGCACATTTTCTATTTTAATGTGCAGGATATGATCCTGCAATCAGTGTAATAATACAACAAAATATTCGATGCGGAATCACCATTTTTTGCACGCAATGCGGCACCCATTTGACATAGCCCGTAACGATGTCCTCCCGCACCAGTTGCAATATCTGTGCAACTTACAGCTTTCAAAGCAGGCTGCGTAGAATGATCTTTTGTTCCATTACCACTACAGCTTGAGAAAAAGGCACCCCAAATATAATCATAAGTTGTAGATGATGGTTTATACATTACAATATCCGTTTTAGATTTACCTCCAGAAGTATAAAAAATATTTGCCGTTGCATCTATTGCCTCCTCGGTAACCTTAGTAGGATCATATACCTGACAACAAGAAGATGAGCAAACCTTATAATCTTTACCCGAATGATTCGAATAAACACTCAGCGCATACTCTAAGAAGGTGTTTGCCGCCACTGCCTGTGCTTCATACAATTCACTAACCTGTGTTGAAGTTAGTCCTTTACCAGTGTAATAACTTTTTCCGTAAAGTTCCGAAGATAATACAGTATAGATATATGTCTCTCTATCAACAGTTTTTGTTTGATTATTATAGTAAACCGCAATAGAATTGCTTACATCCGGAACAGAACTCATTGCTCTGGCAACAGATGATGTTGCAAAATTTCCTCTATCTATAATAGAAGGCAGTACAGTTTGTCCTCCTATATCATGCATTATTTCTTCTCTATCCTGCGAAACAGAAAAGTCATCATTTATATAGAATGTAAAAATTGTAGTTCCATCCGCACTGTCAACATCATAATTACTATAATTTGCCGCAAAATACCCTGCTGCATTTATTTCCCAATCGTATGTTCCTGAAGGGAGATTTTTTATTTGAAAACGTCCATCTTCACCCGTAATGACCGCAACTTCCCCATCTACAGAAATTGTAGCATTTGGAATAAAGGCTTCTGTATCATAATCTCTTACAACACCGACAACATTTGCCAAATTATTGTTGGAAAAAGTGTGCATACTTACTGCCAAGTCTACTGTTGCTGCAGAAAGGGCATAATTTTGGAATCCTTCGTCATAATCTTTTTGTGTTATTACCTCTGTCTCATAAAGTAAAGTTCCCTTGCTCACAGTATCCGTTTCTCCACATGCTTCTTCTGCATATGTAGTAATAGCAGAAGTATAAATAGAGCATCCGAACATAACAGCAATTGCCAAAGATATTATTCTTTTCTTCATATTTCACCCTCCCATTTTTTATAGGTAGTGTCAACTTTATACGCTCAAAATCACCCCAACTCCAGTAAAATCAAGTGTTCCAAGGCTGTGCCTTTACCTCCCCTTTCTTTGGCTTGGGTGACCAAAATTTTGCATCGGAAGATCAGTCAAGACCGGACTGAAAGCCGTTAAATTCAACCTTGACGGGGCTTTCGTAAGCAAAATATAATCGTTCACCCCAATGGAAAGGAATACGATTTTTTCATAATTCGGTTTACATTACCTTTTATAATCTGCTCAATATAACCAAGTTCTTTCTCCTTGTGCTACTTTAATGTCAAATATTTATGTTTAATAAATCGGGCTTGCAAATCCTATAAGACTGCTATCTGTTAAATTGTACGTATGTCTCGAAACCTTATCACTCCAGTTTCCATCCACAACAGTAATCTGTGTGCTTGACACCTCAACTACAATGCCAGTGTGGCTACTAGATGTTGTACTCGTGCCCGTAAAGAAAATATCGCCGACCTCAGGTGTATAGCTTCCGTTATAAGCAGAACTGTAATAAAAACAATCCATGTCTTTGAAATTCTTCATTCCTGTCGAGCAGGAAGAATACTTAGGAATAACGGATGTTGATACGCCCGCTTCACTTGCGCACCAACTAACAAATATTGCACACCATGCTGCGGGGTTAAGCCCATACCATTGACCATATTTGGTGTAGTTTGCAGAACCGGCGTTCGCTGTGAAACTATCCAAGTCTGAATTGGAAGCCTTTTCTTTATACCCAACCTGGGATTCTGCAACTCTGACAATTTCAGCACAATAATCAGTATTTATGGAATTCAAGCTGTATAACGCTTCACTAACAGCTTGAATTTCTTCAGAAACATAAGAACAGGATTGGAATCCTGACACAGTCTCCCTATAACTGTCAGACACTACTTTGGCTACATCATATGCCTCATCGTACATGATAGTCAGGTTGTGTTCAATGTCTGCAGTCTTCACAACACCGTCATCTACATATTCCATGCTCTCATATAATGTCACAAAAGTTATTGTATCCTCTATGTCAATCCCAGAAATTTGAAAAGACATATCAGAAACGCTGACGTTATTTTCGGACAATGTAATTCTGTGAGCATTTTCATCGTTCACGATGCCGTTGACAGCCACTGTTCTCAAGCTTTCCGTGTCCCCGGTCATGACTGCTGTTTCCCGACTATCCATGTAGCTTTCTACCAACTCAAGTATCTCCACCCTTTCTGTATCTTCCAGGCCAGCCGCCTCTGCGGGCAAAATCGGAACCATAACAAAGATCATACAAATAGCTAAAAACTCGCAATATACTTTTTCATTGCTTCCTCTTTTCTCTTCATAAAATACCTCTCTTTCTCGTCTGAACTTGTTTAATCTGCCTTCTGGTTAGAAATAAACAAATAACCATCATCCGTCTTTTGTAAAATGACCACCCATTGCCCCCCCTCATACTCTTTTTCGTATTTCAGTATGAGTTTGTTATTTGACTCCCAAGTTCCGGAAGTAACCATACACCAATCAAAATTCGAGTCTCCCATAATCAGATAGTAACTGTCATATTGCTCCAAATAATAGAAACTGTCCAAGCCTGTCTTTTTTGTCTCCGCCAGACTTATTCCCATTTTTTCCTGCAAAAAAGCATCCATTTCATTTGCTGTGATTTTTATGATATCCAAATACGGGGCATCACTACATAACTCTGTCAGCATTGACAGTTCATCCTCCGATACTTCGCCAAACGCTCCTCCAACGCCATTATAAAATAACTCAAACAAGTTAATTTCATCTGGTTGACTATACTCGCTGGATAACAGCATATTGTTCATGTTCGTTATGTCACCATTGAAAAATTCTGTGTTAAACACAGTAATTTCCTTTTCGGAAAGAGTACCGGAAGCCATCTGGCATCCTGAAAACATCAAAATCATAAAAGACAAGATAACCGATAATGCAAGTAAATCCATAACTTTTGTCAATATTTTCATTCAAAATCTCCTCCGTTTCACTTCTCAAATTTCTCGCCATTATAGACTCTTCATGGGCACCACTCCCATCCATAGTTGCAAAGCAGATTTCCCCACCTGCAATACACATTACATTTTTCTACAAACTGATAATTCTTTTCTGCCGATGTTGCCGTTTTAATTTCTCCATTAACACTACACGTCATTGTAACTCGATATGTACCTCTGGAAACCAGATATATTTCCAAGCCAGATGCTGTTATGGTATTGCTCGAATCTTCCCATGATTCCACATTGACCCAGCTACCAGAGACCTTTTCCTGGAACATAGCTTTTACATACATTTTTCAAATGATTTCTGCATTTCCCTATCAGCATTGTGATTACAACTATTAAAAATATTATATTTAGCTCCAAGAAGTAGCTATCCTTTTCAAATATAGTGCAAACTATTCCGATAAAAAAATCCAAGCATAAATATTTCATCAGCTTTATTTTAAAACACTTGTTCTCTTCTTCGTTTATCTCCCTGTTTCTGTTCTCAACTGGATATAACACATACACAAATACTTCCAGGGCGAATAATACAATAAGTGAAACAAATTCATGTAAACAGAGATTCTTAACTACAAGCAGAGTAGTAATATATGTTAAGCATGACAAAACAAAGCATATCCAGAATTTTTCCAAATGCAAACCACCTGCATAGGAACGCAATGGTGAGAAAATCACAAAGAAAAATATCCCTTCTAAGACCATATCGAGTTTCAGTGCGATGAACAAGCTTGCAACCAAAAACAACCCAACTTCCAAGGTTATGACAAATCCATATTCATAGACTTCCCGATCTGCTTCATCAACCATGCTCTTTTTGATAACATAATCTGTCAACAACTTTGCTACTTTTCTCATTTATTTGTTTTTCCTGAATTTCCTCACTTCTTCCGGCTGTTTAGGCTGATGGTATATGAGTGCACATCTGCTGTTTGCAGCTTTTGATAACATTCCATCAGCAACGGATGTTAATGCTTTTGCTAATACAGTTTTCTTTTCATTTTTCTTCATTATGTATACCCCCTTAATGAACTATTTTTGTAATCATATCATATTCCCCGCAAGATAATCACTAATATGTCAAAAATACGGCAATAGCTGTCAATTTTCCAGTAGATTCATGACAACGGTCATCCGTCTTTAGGATATCTTTAATTTTATCCATGAGTTCCGAGTTGTAAAATATCAGACCGAAAGTATATCAACCTTGCACGGGGTTCTAAATTTATAAAAGAATTTTCAGCACTTATCGGCCTGCCGTTAAGTTCCTACTTTTTAAACGACGGAGACATCAGAAAAAATGCTAAGCCACAGGTTTTAATCCGTGGCTTAGCACCATATTTTAAGATTCAACTCCCAAAGTCAGGTATCATATTCCCCTCAAAATAATCCCTAATATGTCAAAAATACGGCAATAGCTGTCAATTTTCCGGCAAATTCATAACAACGGTCAGGCAAAATACAGAATCCTGTGCTTCCACTAGAATTTCGCCCTGGTACTTTTCTGCAATTCTTGCTATGGAATTTAATCCATATCCATGTCTGCCGCTTTCTGTTTTTGTGGATTGATATTTTCCGCTTCTGTCGTTTTTTAAGACATGCTCATATGGATTCTTTATCAGCATGACCAGCGCCTGCTTTTTCACTCCCATGGATATTTCTATCACCTTTTGGTGCTGCCTGCAGTCCCGGACAGCTTCTATTGCATTATCCAGTGCATTTCCCAGTGCTATGCCAATATCACATGGTTCCATGGAAAGCTCCTCTGGAATAAATATTTTTAACTGAAATGTAATCCCGTATTCCTTAGCAACGGCATATTTGAAATTAATCAGACAATCAATGGTACTGTTGCCGGTATTGGAAATGTTTTCGGAAATATTGCTGTTTTTGATAATCTGATTCAGGTTTCTGATTACAGACTCTTTATCACTGTTTTCAACGCTGTTTTTTAAAACAATAAGTTTATTCAGCAGATTGTGCCTGTCCTCATAAAATTCCTCCAACATCTTTTTTTGCGATACCGTAATTTTTTCGATCATATCAAATTGCTGGGCATAAACTGTATGTTCTTTTTCATAAGCAAAAACTTTATTTATTTTTACATACAATTCAAAAATAATGACATTAAATAAGATAAGAATGCTGATAGTGATAACAGCAAAAAAGGACTTTCCTTCTGAGCAAAATTCATTGATCGCAATGACTATGCTTCCCACTGGCACCAACAGGAGAAAAAAATAATATTTTCCCGGTACCGGACTCTCCTTTCTTTTTTCTGCCACCATCGACAGTGCATATACAGAAAGGATCATCAGGATGTTCGATAATACCAACCCAATAATATCCCTTTGCTGGCTTTCCCCTATGTCAAAGCTATTGATTAGGGAAAAGACAAAGACCTCAATCAACGACCAGCCTGCATAGAATGTAGCCAATAAAAAGTATTTTTCCTTTCCACGGCTTTGGTAGGCAACCATCGCTATGGACAGAATCAGTAAAATGTTCAGAATGGTTGCAAAAATTTGCAGGCGCCCATTATGATAACCAAAGAAAAATTGGAATATGCAATAAACAATCCACAGAGAAACAGAAAGTATACTATTCTGCTTTTCTTCAAAAAAGCTTCCCCAAAATCTTTTTACAATCCATACGGTTGCGATAACAATAGAAATATTTAATAGAATATCTTCTATTTGATTATACATTGATTTCCCCTCCCAGAAGATGGCTGTATTGTTGGTTAAAGTATTTCTGCCGTTCTTCGCTTATAGGCAGTTTCTTCCCATTTACCAACGTTATTTCTATTTTTGTCCTTGATCTAATCAAATAATAATTTACCAGATAAGACTGATGTACTCTCAAAAAAGGTATTTTTCCATCTGACATTTTTTGTTCTATCTCTGACAGTTTCCCGTTAAATGTGTAATGCTCCCCGTTTTGCGTATATATTGTAACTTTCCTGACATTGCTTTCAAAGTATAAAATCTCTTTACATAGAATTTTATATTCTTCATGCTTATAAGAAAAGGTAAAATAGACCATTTTACTGCAGACTCTCTGATAAGTTTCCAGAAATGTCTTTGTCAATATCTCCTCATCGATTGGTTTCTTTATAAATCCAAATACATCCAACCGGAACAATTCCATCATATATTTATCATAGCCTGATACATAAATCAGAAGTACATTATCATCCACCTTCCGTATATTTTCAGCCACAGTGATGCCATCGCCACCCTTCATCTGAATATCCAAAAAGATGATGTCATACTTTGTTCCTGATGTAACCTGCCTTTTGAGTTCCCTACCACTGTAAAAAACATCAATATTCACGGGAATGCTTTCCCGCTTGCATACTTCAGAAATTATATGCTCTATCTGATTCACAATTACATTTTCATCATCACAAACAGCAATTCTTATCATGTGTACTACCTGCATTATACTTATAAAAGTGGACACATTGGTTAAATAGACTTACTATTAACATAGACACCAAAAGGAGGTATCTTTTATGTCCACAAAACAACATTACGATGAGGATTTCAAACGAACCCTCGTTGAGCTTTACCACAATGGTAAAACTCAGGCCTCTCTTATCAAAGAGTACGGCGTATCTCAAACTGCTCTTTCCAGATGGGTCAAACAGTATTCAACTGTTGAAACTGATGACGGTGAAGTTCTTACTGCAAAGCAGGTGAAAGAGCTTCAAAAACGTATGGCTCAGCTGGAAGAAGAAAACCAAATACTAAAAAAAGCGATTGCCATATTCACGCCACACTCAAGCAACGATTAGATGCCGTGCATAAGCTGCGTCATCAATACGATATCAAAACTCTTTGTCGAGTTCTTCGCATAAATCGCAGTACTTATTACAAGCACTTTTATTCAGATTTAGCACCTCGTACAAAAGAAAATCCGTTGATTCGTAAGCACCTTTTACAAATCTATACTGATTACGATAACTCTCTTGGTGCTTACAAGATCCGTCGTGTATTAGAACGTGATTATGGCATAAACATCAGTCTCGGCAGAGTGGACCGCCTGATGAACACTATGAATCTACCAAAACGTTCCACAGAAAAACCAAAATGGAAAGGTGCCTGGAAAGACAATGGTCCTTGTGAGTAACACTCCCTTTTGAAATCGAGACAGATTCACGTCCCCTCTCGCTTTTAAAATTTCTTACCGCACTTTGGGCAATACTCAAAATTTTCTGCTGTCTCATACCCACAGTAATTGCAATGTTTATAGTTATACCCATAGGTCACTTTTGAAATTCTCTGCAAATGCTCCGGGCGAATCAGTACCTGCTCTCCCCGGGCAATGGCCTTTCCCATCTCCGGATCCAGTTCATACAGCGTATTACAGCAGCTTGTCCGCACATAATAGTGCTTATTCCACTTAATACACGGTATGAAAAACATAGCCCGTCTCCTATCTCACCAGTCCCATGTTGCTTCTGTATTCCTCATTCAGCTGCCGCAGTTCCTTCTCCCCGTTAATGTACGGTTCATAAAATGTATCCACGGAACCACCGCCCAGATTATCACAACCGTTGCAGAAGTCACAGGCTCCACCGCACTGGTTCAAACTCTCCTGTATAATGCGGATCCGCTCTTCTCTCGTTGTATCTTTGATCAGTATACTTTTGATCTCCATATGCCATCACCTTTCCTGATTTATCAATACTATATATCAATAATAATGAAACTGCCTGATATGCGATAACTTTATTTTACCACACATCAGGCAGTCTGTTATCATTTTATTTCTTTACCCCGGCAATATCATCCGGATCCCGGCCTTGATAATTCCGATCCCTACCGGTATTAAAATGATTGTACAGCAGAAGATCACTCCCACGCCCGACAGGATGAGGCCGATGGGCAACAGGATCAGCAGCCACACACAGGCCTTTAAAATTGCCCCGGTAATCTTATATGCGATTCCGAATAAAATGGTTAACAGCAACAGACACAATATAAATGAAATCATAATTTTTCTCCTTTCCATAATGTAGGCCACATGCTTCACAGAAAAAACTCCTGTCTTTGTAGCTATTATATCCGGTTGTCCCACCATTTTCAGTACGTAATGTTGCACGATAAGTCATCCTAATATAGGAAAAGGACAGAGGATATCCTCTGCCCTTTTCTAGGCTGTTTCTATGCTGTTTCTTCAGGAATGGTCCCGGAACATAATGCATTCCTTCACTGTTTCCAACAGCTTCTTTTCATCCATCGGCTGTTGATAATGTCTTCCGCAAAGGCATTGGCGCTCATGGCAATGATGGGGACATTTCCGGCATCCGACCGTTTCATGGACCGGATCCTGCGGGTGGCATCCCAGCCATTTAGCTTCGGCATCATAATGTCCATGAAGATCACATCGTAATATCCCAGCTCAGATTTTTGAACTTTTGTACCGCCTCTTCTCCGTCTGCAGCGCACTCTACGTGGATTCCGTAATCCTCCAGCATGAATTTTGTGATCTCCATGTTGAGTTCATTGTCCTCTGCTAACAGCGCCCGCAGACCTTCCACCGGGATTTCCTCATAGTTTACGTTCTTCTCCTTCTCCACCGGTTCCCCGATTTTGAACGGAAGTGTCATGGTCACAGTAGTTCCGACGCCTTTTTTACTCTCTATGGCAATGTCTCCATCCAGCCTGTCCACGATTTTCTTTGCAATGGCAAGTCCCAGTCCTGTGCCTTCGTACCTGGATCTGCTGGTCTCATTCTCCTGCGTGAACGGTTCAAAAGCATGTTCCAGAAAGGTTTCACTCATGCCGATACCAGTATCGGCACAGCCGAATTCATAGACTACCCGCTCCTCGTCCGCATATTTTTCTGCACACCAGACACGCACACTGCCGCCCGGTCCGGTAAATTTAACCGCATTATCAGAAATATTGGTCAGCAGTCTCTCCACATAGATTGGATTCCCTGCCAGATCCATATGGCGGATATCACTCTGTTCCCAGTCAACAATATATTCCACATTCTTTTCTGCCGCCTGCTTCTGCTTGCCGAGGTTAACCCGGTTCAGCAGTTCTGCCAGATTAAACGGAATCTCCTGTTCCACTACACCTCCCGACTCCAGTTTGTTCATATCCAGAATATCATTCACGATAGAGACCAGATACTTCGATGAAGTCATGATCTGTTCCCGGCACTTTCTCTGTACCTCCAGATCATCCGGATAACGGTTTGCCAGATTCAGCGTGCCGATAATGCCATTCATGGGTGTCCGGATATCATGACTCATATTTGACAGGAAACGGGCCTTCAAAGCTGCTGCCTTCCTGGCTTCCTCCACCTGATACATCAGTTCATGTTCCCACTTCTTGGTATCGCTGATGCTGCGGATCAGGCAGAGCACATGGGTCAGTACACCGTTTTCGTCTCTCTTTTTTTCCACAAAACGGAGTCTGTGCCAGTCGCCATCCTTCATCCGGTATTCTAGGACTAACGTCTCTTCATTCTTCATGCGTTCCGGCAGGGTCTTCAGATCCACAAATTTGAAAAATGCCTCCTGATACTCCTCCGCCACGTATTGTCTGCATACCTTTTCATTGCTTTCCGACAGCTTTCCCGATTTCGTGAACTTCAGATGCTCGGTATCCCGGTTATTGATCTCTTCGAAATAATCTGCCTGAATATCGATCCGTGAAATATACTGGTAAGTTCTGGCGATGGAGGAAATGATCTCGTTACTCAGCTTCACTTTCTCCAATGTGTCCTGTAACTGCTTCTGGATTGCTTTTTCTTTGTACAGAATGCTGTCTATATTCCGGCAATAATTTATTCAGGATGTCATTTTCGTTCTGCTCATAGTTTAAAGACATCGTTTTCCCCTTCTACGGCACAATAAAAGCCGTCTGCCAAAAATGTGCACTGACAGACGGCTCACGATAAACATACTCCCCTACACTCAGGAATCTGCTGCAACCGGCTGTCATAGTCTGATTTTTCTCTATGTTCAGACCTTAGACCCATCTGGCTTTGTGTCCCCGTTTTTCAGCGGGTTTACTAAATAGATATTATTTTTATTACATTTTCTCCGGAGCTTCGAATCCCAGCATATCAATACAGGTCTCCAGGATATCTCTGGTCAGCACTAAAAGTGCTACCAGTCCCTGCTTACGCTCCTCATTCTCTTCACCTAAGATCTTGGTCTCATGGTAGAAGTGGTTGAACGCATTGGCAAGATCGTAAATATAGGCACATACCTTATGGGGTGCCAGTTCTTCTCCAGCGGTAGCGATCATGGTATTGAACTGTGCCAGTTCCATGGCAAGCTCTTTCTCGGACGCATTACCGGGCTGCTGTAATTTTACAGCGGTCAGGTCTCCGCCCTGCTCCTTGTATTTATTCAAAATAGACTTGATTCGCACAATGGTATACAGGATGTAGGGGCCGGTATCTCCCTCGAAGGAGGTGAAACGGTCGATATCAAAAACATAATCCTTGGATGCCTGATTGGACAGATCACCGTATTTTAATGCGGAGATAGCTACCACGTCCGCTACCTTTTTCGCTTCGGCATCCTCCATGTCGCGGCCTTCCTTGATCTTTTTGTACATCTCATCCTGTGTATCCTTGATCAGATTCTCCAGACGCATGACACCGCCCTGTCTGGTCTTGAAGGGTTTGCCGTCCTTGCCGTTCATGGTGCCGAAGCCTAAGAACTTAAGCTCCGTCTCGGGCTCTACCAGCTTCGTCTTGCGGGCGCAGCGGAATACCTGTTCAAAATACAGTTCCTGACGCTTGTCTACCACATAGATCAGCTCGTCGGGATGATACAGCTTCATACGCTCCATAATGGTAGCCAGATCTGTGGTATTGTACAGAGAGGCTCCGTCGGATTTTAAGATCATGCAGGGAGGGATCTCCTTGGTGTCGGTGTCTTCCTTGACATCCACTACCAACGCACCCTCGCTTAAGTGTGCATAGCCGTTGTCCTTCATATAAGCGACCATCTCGGGGATGATGTCATGGACATCGCTCTCACCCTTCCACAGATCGAATTCTACATTTAATTTGGAATAATTCTTCTTCAGGTCGTTCACAGACACATTGATAATGTGCTTCCACAGCGCACGATATCCTCTGACACCGCTCTGTAATTTGAAGGTTGCCTCCATCGCCTTTGCCTTGTACTCGGGATCCTCCTTGGACCTGGCGCTGGCTGCGGGGTAGATTTCCTCCAGTTCGCTGATGGTAAAAGGTGCCTCTTCGGGATATTCCCCGGTGTAGTTCTCGTCAAAATATACCAGATCCGGCTGTCTCTCCTGTAAACCGGTAATGACCAGCCCCATCTGTAATCCCCAGTCGCCCAGATGCACGTCACCGATGACCTCATGACCCACATAACGGCTGATGCGCTTTACGCTCTCACCGATCACTGCGGAACGTAAATGTCCCACATGCAGAGGTTTTGCCACGTTGGGGCCGCCGTAGTCGATAATGATCTTCTTGGGATGTTCGGGCTTCTCCAGACCGAATTTTTCATTTGCCTCCATGCCCTGTAAATAGGTGAGCAAAAATGCCTCACTGACCTTCAGGTTCAGGAATCCGGGGGCTACTGCCACCACTTCGGAAAATACCTTGCTGTCTTTTAACTGCTCTGCCACGTCGTTTGCGATCATGATGGGGGCTTTTTTATACAGCTTGGCTCCCGCCATGGCGCCGTTACACTGATATTCGCACAGGTCAGGACGGTTGGAAAGCATTACTTTTCCTAAGCTTCCGTCATAGCCTGCTGCGGTAAATGCCTGCTGCATTTCCTCTGTCAGCATTTCTAAAAATTTCTTCATGTCAGTCAATCCTCATACCTTTCAGTAATCTGCCGGTATTCCGTTACTTCCTGTAATGTACCGGAATATCTTGTGCAGTCACAATTTCTATCTCTCACGCTTCTGCGCTGTTTTCAATATTTCTACTATATCCTAAAATTCCTCATCCCGCAAGACGCAATTACGCATTTGCGATCTGTGCTTCCCGCTCCGCCTTGGAAAAGGCACAACCGCAGTAATTCTGCCGGTACAGCTCATACTCTGCGGACAGTTCGATGGATCTCTTATACCCGTTCTTTTTCTTGAAATCCGAGGGCAGCCAGGGGATACTATATTCCCCGGAAAGTGCTTGTCCGATCTCGTTAATCTTCGCCGCATTTTTCAGAGGGCTGATGGTCAGGGTCGTGGCAAAATAATCATAACCACCATTCACTGCCAGCTCCGCGGTCCTGCGCAGCCGCAGGTCGAAGCAGCGGAAGCACCGCTCTCCCCCCTCGGGACAGTTCTCGTAGCCCTTCGCCATCTCATAAAAGCGCTCCGGTTCATAATCTCCCTCCACGATGTCGATGGGCCAGCCCTTTTCTTCTTTATTATAAGCTACGATCAGGCGCTTCTGCTCCGCCACGCGCTTTCGGTATTCTTCTGAAAAGGAAATGTTGGGATTGTAATAAAATACTGTGATCAAAAAATAACGGCACAGATATTCCAGACAATAACTGCTGCACGGTGCACAGCAGCTATGCAGAAACAGGCGGGGCGGCCGCCAGTCCGACGCTGCCTCGCCCTTCTCCTGTAAAGTATTTAAAATTTTCTCTAATTCTTTCTGATAATTTACCTGATTCATACGGTTCTCTTTTCATTTATACTCTAGCATGCGCTCATTATAGCATACTTTTTTAGAGATGCCGCAATCATTTTTTCGAAAACTCCTCCGTTACGCCAGACTGATCATCCACTTCTTTTAAAATACATTCCACCAACTACAGCAGATAAAATCCGGCGCTGCCCCCGGGCACGGTAACCTTTCCGCCTGTAAATGCAGCTTCCCCGCCGAAGGTATACAAAGCTTCCTTTACCGCATAATCTCCGTCGAAGCTGACCTCTCTGTCCGCCGGATTGATGATGACCAGGATTTTCTCCCTGTTATCACTGCGCAGGTAGGCTAATGGATACTTCTTTTCCTCCGCATAGACGAACTCGATCTCTCCACGGCTCTGCAATGCGCTGTGCGCCTGACGGAGGTTAATTAACTTCTGAATCTCATGATACAGGGAATCCGGATCTGCCATCTGCGCTTCCACTGTGGGACGGTCAGTGGCTTCGTCCTGTTTTACATAGAGCTTTTCCTTCGGTGCCGCACTGAAGCCGGCGTTGGTGGTATGATCCCACTGCATGGGCGAGCGGGAACCGGTACGTCCGTAACCGCCCTCTACGGAGTGCAGATTTTCCACATAGCGCATGCCGATCTCATCGCCATAATATAGGAAAGGTGCACCGGGCATGGACAGGAGGAATGCAAATGCCACCTTTAACTCCTCCCCATGGATGCTTCTCGCCAGACGATCCATATCGTGATTGCCGGAGGGAATACAGATCAGCCCCTTGCGCTGTGCCTTTTCATAGTTTTCCTTGTATTTCTCTACGAAGGCTGCCACATCACCCTTACCTCTTCCGGAGAAAAAAGGCTCCTCACAGCGGAACAGATCGTTATAATGAGACGGTCCGAAATGAAGTAAAAAGTCCATATGGAAGCCGCCCTGCAGGGACTTGTCCGGTTCTCCCCATTCGGATACCAGCACTGCCTCGGGGAACTCCGCATCCAGGAACGCTCTTACCTTTCTCCACAGAGCAATGTTTCCCTTGCCATCCTCATCGTTTTTCACCAGAGAACCTGCCATATCCACACGGAAGCCGTCACAGCCCATGCCGATCCAGAACCGCATGACATTTTCCATCTCTGCAAGCGTTGCCTTAGGCCCCGGATCATCGGGATCCTGCTGCCAGTCCTGTGTCTTTTTATAAAATCCGTAATTGAGTGCCGGTTGGTGTGCGAAAAAGTTCACGATCACAGAGCCCTCTCTCTCGGAGATACCGCACAGACTTCCCATGTTCTCAAGCTGTCCCCAGGTGCTGTCGGTCCAGATATAACGGTCGGTAAATTCATTACGGTCCGCCTTGCAGGACTCCTTGAACCAGGGATGTGCCACGGAGGTATGTCCCGGCACCAGGTCTAACAGGATATGCATGTCCCGCTTGTGTACTTCGTGAAACAGACGCTTCAGATCCGCATTGGTGCCGTATCTGGGTGCTGCCTGATAGTAGTCCGCCACATCATAGCCAGCGTCTCCGAAGGGTGATGCAAAACAGGGATTCATCCAGATCGCATTGCATCCCAGCTCCTTAATATAATCCAGTTTTTCTATGATACCCTGAAAATCGCCGATACCGTCACCATTGGTATCCAGAAAAGACTGGGGATAAATTTCATAAAAGATTGCATTATCAAGCCACTTTGCCATAGTGTACTCCTTCCTGTGTGCTTTATTTTTATTGCAAAAAACGTTTTCCGATACTTTCTTTTAACATACCACAGAATGGCTACTTGTACAACTGCGAAAAACCATCTATAATAAAGTAGCTTGATGCCCCGATATGCGAATAGCACAAAACAATCCGCAGGCATCCAGCCAAGATAAAGAAATAAGAACGAGGTCTATCATGTTAACACAGAAAGTAAGCACCATCGATGAACTCCTGCAGTTCGTCAGTACGTTACGCCAAAAGCACGGCGTCCGCCTCTGGTTCCGCGGGGAAGAGAATGCGGATCTGACTCTGATCCCTTCCATCCAACGAAGCCAGAAAAGACTGGACTCCGAACGCTATATTGCCAATGATTTCTATATCCGGGCGAGACAGATCCTGGACAATCCTCCCGACAAACATAATTACGCCGGCTGGGTCTCCCTGATGCAGCACTACGGTCTGCCCACGAGAATGTTAGACTGGACCCAGTCTCCCCTGATCGCCGTATTTTTCGCCACGGAAACTTACAGAGAGACTCCGGACACCGATGCCTGTGTCTGGGTACTAACACCGGGGCTGTTGAACGAGAAGGAAGGATTCGGCAACTGCATCTATCCCATTGATGCGGACACCACACAGGAAATGCTGCTGCCTGCCTTCAAACACAACCACCACAATCCGGAATTGAAAAACAAGATCCTGGCTTGCAGCTCCACAGAGAATAACCTCCGCATGTACTCCCAGTACTCCAACTTCACCGTACATAACTCTCTGGAACGTCTGGAAGATATCTGCGATGAAAATATGCTGTATAAGATCATTATCCCCTCCGGGCGGAAACAATACTTTATTGAAAGCCTGCGGGTATTCGGCATCTCCGAGAGCTTCGTATACCCCGACCTGGATCATATATCCAGCGATTTGAAGGACTCCTATGGGATTTAGATTCATTAATTAAGAAAGGAAATATACACATGAAAATCGTATTACAGCATCTGACCAAGAAATTCCCCGCCCGCGGTCCTGTCCGCGGCAGGAAGAACCGCGAGGATGTCATTGCCGTGAATGACTTCGACTTCGAGATCCCCGACGGCAAGCTGATCGGACTTTTAGGTCCCTCTGGCTGTGGCAAAAGTACGGCACTGAATCTGATCTGCGGTCTGCTGAAGCCCACCGAGGGCAAGATCTTTTTCGGAGAAGATGATGTCACCGGACTTCCTCCCGAGAACCGCGGTGTCGGCATGGT
>ENA-ORMJ01000367-ORMJ01000367.1-human-gut-metagenome-genome-assembly--contig:-NODE-367-length-34951-cov-3.250172_pt1 | contig 34951 bp, 28 predicted proteins | sample MGYA00242100_ERZ508989 | MGnify/ENA primary metagenome ERZ508989 (study PRJEB26280, sample SAMEA2531403) | human gut metagenome | biome: human gut; feature: human-associated habitat; material: faeces...
AATCCCAATGAGCATATCGTGGAAAAGACCCGGAAAATACAGGAAGACAATGTTCAGGTTCTGACTCGTGATGATGGTTCCTCTAAGAATATCACACTCATAGATAAAAAGAACATCCATAACAATAGACTGCAGGTCATCAATCAGTATGTAGTTGGCACAGATGAAGGTGCAAAATATGATAACCGTTATGATGTTACAGTATTGGTCAATGGCCTGCCGCTTGTACATGTTGAACTGAAACGCAGAGGAGTTGCCATTCGTGAGGCATTTAACCAGATCAATCGTTATCAGAGGGATTCTTTCTGGGCGGGATGCGGATTGTATGAATATATTCAGATTTTTGTCATATCCAACGGTACGAACACAAAATATTATTCCAACAGCACCAGACGGAATGCAGAAAAAGAACATGAGAAGCGGGGAGCAAGCAAGACAAAGACCAGTAATAGTTTTGAGTTTACTTGTTTCTGGGCAGATGCCAATAACCGTGTGATTCCGGATCTGATTGATTTTACAAAAACCTTTTTCGCAAAGCATACGATTTTGAATATCCTTACAAAATATTGCATTTTTACGTCGGAGGATATGCTGATGGTTATGCGTCCATACCAGATCACAGCCACGGAGCGAATCCTCAATCGTATCGAAATTGCCAACAATTATAAGAAGTACGGCAGTGTCGAAAGTGGTGGTTACATCTGGCACACCACAGGTTCCGGCAAAACGCTGACTTCATTTAAAACGGCAAGACTGGCATCAAAGCTGCCCTATATTGATAAGGTGTTGTTTGTGGTTGACCGCAAGGACTTGGATTACCAGACCATGAAAGAATATGACCGTTTTGAAAAAGGTGCAGCTAACAGCAATACCTCGACAATCATATTAAAACGACAGTTGGAAGACCCGGATGCACACATCATTATTACTACAATTCAGAAACTGGCTACATTTATAAAAAAGAATCCGGGACATGAAGTGTATATGAAACATATTGTCATTATTTTTGATGAGTGCCACCGTAGTCAGTTTGGGGATATGCACACTGCTATTGTGAAGAATTTTAAGAAATACCATTTGTTTGGATTCACAGGAACACCGATTTTTTCTGTTAATTCCGGCAGAGCAAAGAATTCAGAATTCTTTACCACAGGTCAGACCTTTGGGGATCAGCTTCACAGTTACACGATTGTGGATGCCATTAATGATAAAAATGTTCTTCCATTCCGGGTGGATTATATTAAAACGATGGATGTGGAAGAAGAAATCACAGACGAGATGGTCTGGGACATCAACCGTGAAAAGGTTATGATGGCTCCTAAGCGTATCCGAATTGTGACACAGTACATACTGGAACACTTTGACCAAAAGACTTATCGTGGAGATAAAACATATATTCATAACACTCTTACAAATATTTCCGATGTAGCTTCGGCAAAACGTGGCGAGGTGGAAGAGATAAAGCAAAAACAGCATATCAGCGGTTTTAATTCCATTTTTGCCGTATCAAGCGTTCCAATGGCAAAACTGTATTATCAGGAATTCAAAAAGCAGATGGCAGCAGACCCGACCAAAAAACTGCGTGTTGCAACCATTTTTAGTTATGGTGCAAATGAGGAAGGATCGGATGGTATTTTGGATGAAGAAAATTCAGAGGATACCTCTGCCCTTGATCAGCCGTCCAGAGAATTTCTGGAAGAAGCCATCAAGGATTATAATGAAATGTTCCATACAAATTACGATACCTCAAGTGATAAATTCCAGAATTACTATAAAGATGTGTCGCTTCGCATGAAGAACAAGGAACTGGATATTTTAATTGTTGTAAATATGTTCCTTACAGGCTTTGACGCCACAACACTAAATACTTTATGGGTTGACAAGAATTTAAAAGTGCACGGGCTGATACAGGCATTTTCCCGTACCAATCGTATTCTGAATTCTATCAAGACTTTTGGAAATATTGTATGTTTCCGAAATCTGCAAAAGCGAGTGGATAGTGCCATTTCCCTGTTCGGAGACAAGAATGCCGGAGGCATTGTTTTGCTACAAAGTTTTAATGATTATTATTACGGATATGAATCAGTGGATGGTAAGCAGGTGCCGGGGTATGTGAATATGATGGAAGACTTGAATAATAAGTTTCCTCTGTCCGAACCACAGATTGTCGGAGAACAGAACCAGAAAGATTTTATCGCTTTGTTCGGTGCAATTCTGCGTATGAGGAATTTGCTTTTGTCATTTGACGATTTTAAGGGAAAAGAATTGATTTCAGAGCGTGATTTACAAGATTATCTCGGACGTTATCAGGATTTAAGAGACGAATGGAAGCAAAAAAGACAGGAAAGCACCGATATTACAGATGATGTAGTATTTGAGATTGAATTGATTCGGCAGATAGAAATCAACATTGATTATATTCTTATGCTCGTAAAGAAGTATCATGATACCCATTGTGAAGACAAGGAAGTGCTGATAACGATCAATAAGGCGATGGGTGCAAGTCCGGAGCTTCGTAGTAAAAAGCAACTCATTGAAAATTTTATTGCAGGAATCAATGATGTGGATGATGTCATGAATGAGTGGCATAAGTATGTGGTGGAACAGCGAGACCATGACCTTAATGCAATTATTACAGAAGAAAAGCTGAAACTGGAAGATACACAGAAGTTTATGGAGAATGCGTTCCGTGATGGAGAAATCAAAACAGCCGGAACGGATATAGATAAGCTTATGCCACCGATTTCACGCTTTGGTGGTGGCAGAGCTAAGAAGAAACAGGGTGTCATTGACAGGCTGAAGACTTTCTTTGAAAAGTATTTCGGCATTGGTGGTTCAGCGGCCTTTACTGAGTCGGAGCAGAAGACAGTGACGTATAACCTGAATAGTCAGGAAACACTGTCGATGGTTGCAGAAGCTAAAGCTCCATATGGAAAACAGTCATAAATGAATTGGACCACATTGGAGGTAATCTTGGCTTATAAAGTTATTGAATAAATCTCGTCTGCAATCCTGATGAAAAACAAAGAAGTATTTGTGTGTATTAAGGTTTTATGCTACGTTTTTTGTTTATGTAACTGTCAAACTCCCAAATTGCTCAAAGATGAAGTTGCATACTATAAAGATATCTATCATAAGAAGGGAATAAAAGAGTTCGTGGAAACTTTGAATTTTTAGTAGATTTAGGTTGACGAAAAATCTACAATGTGATAAAATCAAATTACCTGTTAGGTAATTTGATTTTATCGTTATTAGGAGGGGGAATTGGAGTTACAATATGTATCAGAAAAAATTAAAATACAATGTACGAGTGTAAAAGCTGCAAAAAAATTATTTGGTGGAGATAACGTATTAGCTACAAGCCTTCTTGCGAGAATAAATGCATTGGAAAAGGCTGATACTATAAAGGATATTATTGTGCAGCCGACATTTCATTTTCATAATTTAAGTAATAAGAACGGAAGAAACTTAGAAGGATTTTTTGCAATTGATGTTAAATCAAGAAGAGAACAATGGCGTATTATTCTTCAACCTTTAGACGAAAATAAGAATCCGTTTAATCCATGTTATATAGACCAGATATCGTCATATGTTAGAATAGTAGAAATAACGGAGGTGAGCAAGCATTATGAGTAATTATATTGAATACGATGACAAAATTGCTTTTCATCCAGGGTATTATATTAAGGAAATAGTTGAGGATAGTGGATTGACACAAGAAGATTTTGCGAAAAGGCTTGATACCACTCCCAAAAATTTAAGTCTTCTAATTCGTGGAGAACAGAGTTTATCAATTGATATCGCAATGAAATTATCCAGAATGATAGGAACAAGCGTTTCTTACTGGCTTAATTTACAGAATGCTTATGATGCATTGATAGCAGAGTTTAAATCAAAGGAGGAGCTTGTCCAGGAAAGAGTTATTTTCTCTTTTTTAGATTATAAATATTTTCGGGAACACTTTGGTTTACCAGATTTGCCTAGAAAAATTGATGAACAGATAGTATATGTTCGGAACTTTTTGAATGTTTCTACGCTTACGGTTTTAAAAAAGAGAGATATGGCAGTAAATTTTCGGAGTGCTACAGGAGAATTGGCAGAAGCAAATATAATTAAAGCAAATATTATGGTTCAGATAGCAACGAATATAGCTTTAAAAACGGAAGCTTCTAAATTCAATAAAGTACTTTTTGAAGAGGCTGTGAAATATGCACTTACATTGACAAAAAATCATAGCACATTTTATCCACTTATAAGAGAAGCTTTTGCTAAAGCGGGTGTTATTTTAGTTATTCTTCCCAATATTTCTGGTTCAAAAATTAATGGAGCAACTAAAAAAGTTGGTAATAACATTATGTTGATGGTAAATGATAGAAGACTCAATTCGGATACCTTCTGGTTTACATTATTTCATGAAATTGGACATATTATGAATGGAGATTATGGAATTTCTTTTGATGCAGAGTCAGGAGAACAGGAGGAAATTGCTGATAAATATGCGGAGAATATGCTAATTCCTTGTGAGTTGTATAGAAAATTTATTGAAGAAAATAGATTTGATGTCCAGTCAATTAGTATATTTGCAAAAAAAATTGACAGAGACCCTGGAATTGTGCTCGGAAGACTGTTGAACGATGGAAAAGTTGCCTATAATGATTGGACTTTAACTAGTCTTAGACACAAATACAGAGTGAAAACGTTATAAACGGGATAGTTCTTAGTTATCCTAATATGATAGTGCTTAATTATATGAAAAGGGAAACGATTGAGTATTTGACAAAAATTTTTATGAAATAGAATGAAGATTAGGAAGATATGTTATAATGTGAATGACGGATAACTAAAAGTTATCCGTCATCTTAAAGTTTTATCAGAGTAATATGGCTTTGCGAGTGCTAAATTTTAATATTGAAATCAGGTGTTCTGCTCTCTGAAACAGAGGGTGGATTTTTTATACACTTTTTTATGAAAACGTTGATTTTCCTTGAATTTCAAGGGATGGTGGAAGTCCGCCATCCCTTATTCTGGTAATTTGGCGGACTTCCCTTATATACTTTGACTGTCTTGGTGTCTATAATAAGACCAGCAGGTGATGCATCATATTAGTTAGGAACAAGGAGGAAAAAATTTATGGATACTCAAACAAGGTATAGTGGAAAACTAAAAAAGGTAAACCTGAAAATTAATTTAAAAACAGCATTTATGATGGGGCTGGTAACAATGCTCGGGCTTGCCGGCACGATGACCGCAGATGCTGCTACCATCAGCGATGACGGAAAATATGCCCTGATTATGGACGTTATGGATGGAGACATCAACGGCGAGGAATATGGAAAAATGATACGGTTCAATGTTGAGGATGGGGAGACGACCGTTAAACTGTCCGAACTAACGGAAGGAATAGTTCCATTCAGGGATGGAAATGAATTTGAATATTGGGGAAAGGGTATCTTTGGGGATGAAAGAGCCGATGAGGAAATCCCAATCACAGATTTTAATCACAGCGGCACATTTGGGGATGAAAGCTATTCCAATGGTTATATGATTCAGGCTGTCTTTTCAGATAAGATAATGCAGGGAACCGGAACTTATTATCTGACGCTTGACCCATTTGGAGGCACATTAAATGGTGAGAAAAAGAAGTTAAGATTAACAAGTAAATCCAGTGAATATACAACCGTGGATTTATCAGAGTATACAGCAGTAAGACCGGGATATACCTTTGTGGGCTGGGCAATGGATGGAAATTTTGTAACTTCTGTTGATTCGAGTTATTTTGCAGATAAGGATGCAGTCCAGGTAACGGCAACATATAAGAAAAATTCTTTCGATGGCGATTATACCTGGGTAACTTTGAATGCAAATGGCGGAACGATTGATGGAAAAGCTTCGGAAAAATATGATTATGTGGGCGGAGCAAATTCAGGAACCGATATGTCCGTCTTCCAGTATGTGCCGGTAAGAGAAGGTTATACCTTTCATGGCTGGAATACAAAAAGCGATGGAAGCGGATCAAAGGTGAATTATCTGTACTGGGCATACTGGAGAAACGAAGGCGAATCCATATTTGAAAGAGATACATTAGTAGATAATATGTATAAAAATCTGATTTTATATGCAAGCTGGACAAAAAATGCAGAAGAACCGGCCACATCAGAACAGCCAACGACACCGGAAGAACCGACCACACCGAAACAGCCTGCAGGAGATACTGTAAAGGAAATCCAGGGTACAGGAGATGTGAAAACAAACATTGAATTTGCAGACGGAATAAACAAAGCTTATAAAGTGGATATTAAAAAGGTAGAAATCAAAAAAGAACTGGCAGATAAGCATGTAAAATTCATTGCAGATATTAATGTGCTGAATGGGGATTCCGTGGTAAAAATCAGCGATACAAAAATGAAAATCAGCATTGCAATGCCAGATGATTTAAAGGGATACAATAAATATGAAGTAGTGTATATTTTAAATGATGAAATAAAGGAAACCATCCCGGCAACGGTGGAAAATGGAAATATTGTATTTGAAACATCCCATTTAAGCCAGTATGGAATTGTTGCAACAAATGTAGAGACAACGGATCAGGAAACAACTGCATCTATCAGCCAGACAACAGGAAATAAAACAGCTACAGCAGTAACTACAGGAAACAAGACAGCCGGCAGCCCTAAGACAGGAGATGAAAACCATATGATGATCTGGATTGCCGTATTAGTCCTGTCCTGCACAGGTGTAGTCAGCTATACAATGCACAGCAGACGCAAAAAGCTGGATAAATAGCAGCAGAAGAAAATAAAAAGAAGGAGGTATGCAGGATGAAGATTGCAAAGAAAAGGCTGATATCCATTCTACTGGCGGTGTGTCTGGTTATCGGAATCATGCCGGTCAGCGGATTGGCGGCAAAGAGCAGTTCTTTTGACGCGGCCGGCGGAAAAGTAACGTATGAAATTATGGATGATGGAACCGTTACCATTACCGGCTGTGATACATCGGTAACAGCGATAGAGATACCGGATACACTGGAAGGTCTGCCGGTAACGAAAATTGCAGATTATGCTTTTGATACTGATAACTATAGTCATGCCCATGAGGCACTTACTTCGGTAAAACTGCCTTCAACACTTGAGGAAATTGGTCAGAGTGCGTTCGGTGGATGTAAAAATCTTACGGATGTAAATTTTGCGGATTGTGTATCATTGACTACGATAAAAGAATACGCATTTGAAATTACAGGTTTTACTTCTGTAACATTGCCTGCATCCGTATCGGAGATTGGATGGGCAGCTTTTGCAGCCTGCCCGCAGCTTATGGAAGCAGATTTTACTGCATGTACAAATCTGGAAGTAGTGGAGGACAGTTTGTTCGGTGAGAACAGTCAGTTAGTATCGGTAAAACTGCCGGAATCAGTAAAGGTCATAAATAGGGAAGCATTTGCATTTTGCACCTCTCTTTCTGAAATAGACCTTTCCGGATGCCGGAATCTTACTGAAATCGGGGAAAAAGCCTTTTATGGAGATACCGCACTTACGGATTTAAAGCTGTCCGCAGGTTTAAAATCGGTTGGAAAAGAAGCATTTGAATCCTGCACTTCACTGGCAGATCTGGATTTATCCGTCTGCACTTCGCTTACAGAGATTGGAGAATTAGCATTCAGACAGATTCCAGTGACGTCCATTTCCTTTCCGGCAAGCCTGGAAGTAATTGGAAGAGGAGCATTTGACGAATGTGAACAGCTTAGCAATGTGACATGGCCGGAGAACAGCCAGCTCAGGGTGCTTTCCGGATTCAGCCGTTGCACGGCATTGCCGGTATCGGTTTATAACGAAGGAGTATCGCTGCCAAAGGTAACGGTAATCGGGGAGGAAGCTTTCCGGAACAATTACTTTGAAAGCGTGACCATTCCGGAAAATATCAGGGAGATTGGAAATTCTGCTTTTACGGGGGATGGAGAGGATTATACATCACAGTTAAAATTACTTACCATTCTTCCGGGGGTGGAAACTATCGGAGAATATGCTTTTACCGGCTGCCCGATAGAGGGAACACTGAATATTCCGGAAAGTGTCAGTGAAATCGGATCTGAGGCTTTTTCAGGAACGGACATTACCGGAGTGAATCTTGCTTTTGGTGTGGAAACGATTGGTGAGAGAGCTTTTACATCTTGTGAAGGACTGGAAGGAACAACGATTATTGTGCCGGAATCAGTCAATCTGGTCGGCAGGGAGGCCTTTGAGTGCATCGATCCTGACAAGCCGTTGACCGTAGAATTCCGGAATCGCGATATTATGCTGCAGGAGGCTTTATATGATGGTCAGGTAACCGTAGGAGAGAAACAGTATTATACCGCATTTAGTGATTCTTATGAGGCTTCCAATATTATTATACGGGCATATGAGAAAGATTCCAATGGCGATACATCCATGATGAAACTTCTCTATGATGCTTTGGTAAATGATCCGAACAGAGACCCTGAACATATTTATCAGTTTGAAGCAATTTCAGATGAAACCTGTACTGTTTCCGGGATGATACCGGATAATGCTAAAATCAGGCTGTATGTCAACGGAAGGGAAGTGCCGGTGCAGATAAAAGATGGCAGCTTTTCCGTACTGGTGGACAAGGGGACAACAGTTGAAGCAGAGGTCAGCAGGGATGCATATTATGAGAAACATTTTATTAAGACAGATATCGGTGCAGACTGGGATTTGGGCGAAATTACATTTACAGAAAAAGAAAAAATTCCTTCCAATCGTCTGATGCTTGTAGATTTTCAGAATGTGACCGTCAGCAGTTTTGAAAAACTCAGCATGACACTGGCGGAAGGCAGTACGGTTCTGAACGAAGGCAGTGATTATACGCTGCAATATCCGTATATTGCACTGGCACAGAACGTAACAGCGGATACACTGACACTGAGCATAGATGCGGATGGAATTTCCTGCACCGGTGCAAGTGTGACAGCCGACCGCAGCAGTGGTGTATTTCAGGTATCACTGACACCGTGGGGAAAAGCCGGTATCACGGCAGAAAGTGAATTTGCCGGGGATAACAATATCCTGGTATTTTCCGGTGACGGCGCAATGGTATGCCACGGTACAATTACCAGTAACGGGCTGTTTCTTACGGATGCCCTGAAAGCAGGAACTTATACCGTCGCTGCATTTAATGCAAACGATAGTTTTTCCACCGTTTCTTCCATCGATGGGCTGAAAGCCATGGGACTGGAAGCGGGCAGAGATTATGCAAAGAAGTCCGTCCAGATAACAGATGACAATCAGGCGGAGATAACACTGAATGTTCCGATCTTAAAAACGAATGTTTCAGATGTTCTGAATCAGGACAAATGCAATGTAATCGCCAGCCAGAATAAGATAATTGCCGGTCAGAGTCTCCGTACAAGAGTTTATTACAGCTTTGCGGATGGAAAAACAGGCACGGTTACAGTGGCACTGCCGAATGGTGTAAAACCGGATATTATTTATACCCAGGATGAAGTATTAAAGCAGGGAACGGATTACACTTTAGAGAATGATATTTTAACAATTCCGGTAAAGAAATCCGAGGGATTGCTGTATATGCGGCTGATATTTACAAAGCCGGGCTGGCAGAGTGTTTCCGTTTCGGGAACGGTTAAAAATGTGACAGCGCCGGTTGGCAGTACAACAGTTCAGGTGCAGGGACTTTGTTTAGAACCGGAATCACAGATTCTTACGGAACGCACCGGAAATGTTGCAAATATAACTGCAGCACCGGATTCAGAAGTAGAACTGCGTCTGGATGGTGAGACAGTTGCTTTCGGCACAACAAACAAAAGCGGAACACTGCGTCTGACTTATGATTTGCCGGAAGATATCCTCAGCGGACAGCAGTTCCGGCTGGAGGCTGTCTGTGGCGGTGAGAGAAGTGAGACAACGGTATCCTATGTTATAAAAGAATCAGGACTTGAAACATGGTATTTCTATTGGAATGATAATAAAGAGTTTTTATTTAATGTATCGGATCAGGATATAAAGACATCTTATTATACGGAGGTTTATGTTGGTGAATATCTGTATTTTGCAGCAACATTTCTTGCAGAAACCGAGCCGACCGATGTAATCACTTATGTGGGCATGACAAACGGAGATGTGGAATATGTTCCAATGTCACTGGTTAAGACAGAAAAAGTTACAACTCCGGGAAAAGAACAGAACCGCTATACATTTTCCGGAAAAATGAAAGCAACAACCAGGGTTGCAGAAGATTTTGCACTGGACTGGAACGATGACAGCGAGTATTTTACTTACGATGTATCGACGGCTGCGCAGATTGAGAAAAAAGCGGCGAAAGTCACAGCGGAACGCAGGGAACTGATTGCAGAAGCAAGAGATGCTTTTGAAGATAAACTCAAAGGAATTGTTCCGGAGATTGAGGATGCATCTGCTTATATTTTCGGTGCAAAATACCGGGTATCCAAGACCGACTGGTTTTTGGGACTTTCTGAGAGCGAACAGGCAGCAGCCTATAATCTTGAGAAAGCTATTGACCGTGCCATCAGTGGACTTTCCAAATCCTATGGTCTGAAAAAAGATTTGACCGAATACAGCGGATGGGATGAGGTATATGCAGAAATCGGAATTACGCAGAGCAAAAATACCCGTACCGCTGATGAACTGCGGGAAGATGGATTTACCGTATGTGAAAATGGAAGTACATTTACTGCGTATAAAGATGATACAGAAGAAACACAGACAGAAACAGCACCGCTGTCCGCTCTGGGACGTGCCGGAGGTGGCGTCAGCGGTGTCAGCGGAGGATTTACCTTTATCGATGAAAATGGCAATCAGGTAGATTTCGAGGCAGGCGCACTTGACAATATCAATCAGTCCATAAGAAATGATAATTTTTCCGATTTGACAGATGCTTATGATGATTTTGCCAATGCAGTAAAGAGCAATCCGTCCTGTGGAACTCTGGAAGCGGGTGTTCTGGACGGTGTCAGTGGCAGCCTGCAGGTTGTAAATACGATAAATGCCATTGATGGCGTAAGACAGGATGCCGAATCAATGGTGGATTTCACAGTCCGGGCGTCTGAAATGCAGGGATATGTGGATGAATTAAAGCTGTTTGAAAACCGCTATGCAGATAAACCGCTTTGTTCCAATGCCATTATGAGGGAACGGTTTACGGCACAGAGCCTTCAGCTTCTGCTTGATAATGAAGCCTTCCGCTTTGGTGCAAATTCGATTGCAAATTCCATCCTTATCGTAGGCGGTGTGGTTGATAAAACCGGAGCATCGGATATTATAAGTTTTGTCTGGGACAAAGCGACAAATGTCGTGGGTGCAAGACGTGCGGCACAAATCCAGAGTCTTCTGGAAACACTGGATAAACAGACGAGGGAAAGAAAACAGCGGTGTGAAAAAACAGATATGGCAGATATTATGCGGAGAACGCGTAAAAAAGCACATAAAAAAGGTCTGGTTGACCCGTCCGGTATGGTATATGAGGCGGTGGAATCCAATACGCTTGCCGGAGTAACAGCAACTGTCTGGTATGCAGATGATGCAGAGGGAACAAATGCGAAAATCTGGGATGCAGATTCTTATGACCAGATAAATCCGCAGATTACGGATGAGAGCGGCAGATACGCGTGGGATGTTACCACGGGATGGTGGCAGGTGCGTTTTGAAAAAGACGGATATGAAACTGCATACACTGAATGGATGGAAGTTCCTCCGCCAAGACTGGGACTGAAAACGGCAATGATTTCCAAAGCATTACCGGAGGTTGTATCTGCGAAAGCATATCCGGACTATATCGAGGTAATGTTCAGCCAGTATATGGATACCACAAAGAAAATTACACTTCCGGAAGGCATGACAGGAACATGGCAGTCCGTGGACAGCGGATTTTCAAAGGTTCTGCATATTACAAAGAAAGACGGATTCAAAAAAGGCAGCACCATTTCCTTTACCATTAACGGTGCGGAAAATTATGCAGGAAAAGCACTCGCTTCTTATCAGAGTGAAGAGCTTACAGTCTCTGCACGTCCTGCGGAAATTATTGTGAATTATGAGAGTGTGATTTCTGTCAAAGCAGGAGTGACACGTGAACTTACGGTTCGTGTAAAAGATGCGGACGGCAATTATATGCCGGGAGTAATACTGGAAGCTGTCATCGGAAACACAGACATTGCCGGACTTGCAGACAGTTCAGCTATCACGGATGAAACTGGAAAATCAGTGTTTGGCATGAATACGGAGCTTCCGGGATTGACAGATATTACCTTCCGTGTGGAGGGAACAAGTCTTGCAAAGATACTTTCTTTAGACATTACTGTTGATGAGAACCGTCCGCTCAGACCGACCGCCCAGATTGGCACAACCGTATATACGGCAGATTCTCCGAAAGAGAATTACATTACCGTGGACAAAGGCGAACAGCTTATTATTTCCGCGGAGGAAGATGTAACCATTTATTATACAACGGATGATACCTGCCCTTGCCAGAACAGTGAGAGCCGTAAAGTATATACCGGTCCGATTACCATTACAGAAAACACGAAATATCGTATAACAGCTTATAGGGACGGCATGGATTATAGTGAACGGCTGAATATCACAGTGACCGTGGACGATACGCATAAGCACAGCTACGGAAGTGAGTGGAAAATGGACGAAAGCAGTCACTGGCACGAATGCAGCTGCGGGGCTGTCAGCGATAAATCAGGGCATGACTGGAAAGTAGAAAATGCAAAAGATGCTACCGCGACAGTATCCGGATATACGGGCGATAAAATCTGTCAGGTTTGCGGTTATACGGTAAAAGGAACAGAAATTCCTGCCACCGGAACAACGACACCTGTCAAACCGGGAGATGGAGATTCGACAAATTCGGGAAATGGAACAGATGCAGATTCCATAAAACCGGGAAATGGAACAAATACAGATGCCACAAAACCGAATGAAACAATGACAGACTCCACAAAGCTGGGCGGAACAACAGCAGATGCTACGAAACCAGAAAATGGAACGGTAACAGATTTGACGAATTCCAATGGAGATAGCAATAAAAATGCAGATGGTCTTCAGACAGGAGATAACAGCAATCTGTGGATGTGGTTTGTTGCATTGTTTATATCAGGTGGAGCTGGTGTAACCATATATTCCAGAAAGAAAAAATATGTGAAATAAGATTTTGTTCACAGTTTATAAGAAAACGGCTGCTTAGACCGATTTGGCCAGGCAGCCGTTTTTTGAAAAACGTTAAATATGTATTCAAGTGCTTCTAATTAAACAGTAAAGTGAGAATAAACAGTATATAACAGTTGACAGAAGAAGCAAACTGTTATATACTGTTTACTGTTAAAGGAGACAGATAATATGCATATTATTTTAAATCATTCCTCTATGGTACCAATTTATGAACAGTTAATGGAGCAGATTAAATCGGAAATTATTTATTCCAGATTAAAAGAAAACGAAGCTCTTCCTTCTGTAAGGACGCTTGCAGGAGAACTTCGGATAAGTGCTCTTACAGTAAAAAAAGCTTACGACGGACTGGAAGCTGCCGGATTTGTTACAACCATTCATGGAAAAGGAACTTATGTGACGGCAGCAGATAGGCAGCTGGCGATGGAAGCAAGAAGAAAGACAGTGGAAGACGAGTTTCAGAAGATAATTGACCGGGCAGAAACAATGGGTTTGGACAGAGAAGAGATACTGGAAATTGTTCAGAAACTGATAGAAAGAGGTTAATATGATAACATTTCAAGATGTGAAAAAGAGTTATGGCAGTTATATATTTGACGTATCATCCCTGCATATTCCGCAGGGAATCATAACCGGACTGGTTGGAAAAAATGGAGCAGGAAAAACTACAGCAATTAAGATGATGCTGGGGCTTGTAAAGCCAGAAGGTGGGGAAGTAAAAGTATTAGGGACAGACGCAAGGCATCTGTCAGCACAGAAGAAACAGGAGATAGGAGTAGTACTTTCTGAATCAGGCTTTAGTTCATATCTTAATATTTCTGATATTGAACATATACTTATGAAGATGTATCCGGAGTTTGACAGGGATTATTTTAAACAAAAATGTAAGGAATTTCATCTGCCGGAAGGAAAAAAGATTGCAGAATTTTCCACAGGAATGAAAGTAAAACTTAAAGTTCTTATTGCAATTACACATAAAGCAAAATTGCTGATTCTGGATGAACCGACTACGGGACTGGATGTGGAAGCAAGAGAAGTGATATTAGATATACTGAGGGAATATATGACAAAACAGGAACCGTGCTCCATACTTATTACATCACATATTTCTTCCGATTTGGAAAATTTATGTGATGATATTTATCTTATCCATGATGGGAAAATTATTCTCCATGAGGATACAGATGTAATTGTAGAGCAGTATGGCATATTGAAAGTAACAGAGGAACAGTATGAATATCTGGATAAAACTTATGTTTTGAAAAGCAGGAAGAAAACATATGGATACGCATGTTTTACTGGCTGCAAAGAATTTTATCGGGAAAATTATCCGGAAATAGTGATTGAAAATGGTGGAATAGATGAACTGATTATGATGATGACAGGAGGAGATGAATAATGGCAGGATTATTTGAAAAAGATATTCGATTAATTATGCAGAGGAAAAATGTTCTGATGATTTTAATGTTGTTGTCTGTGTTCCTTGCATATACGCAGGAAGGGACATTTATTGTGAGTTACCTGCCGGCGGTGGCTACTATTATGATAATAGGAACAATGTCTTATGATGAACTTGATAATGGATATCGGTTTTTACTGACACTTCCTGTAACTACAAGAATATATGTAATAGAAAAATATATCTTCTGCGTTGCAGGCATATTTATGTCATGGATTTTAGCAGTTGTACTGTATTTTTTTATGGGAGTTCTGCATGGAAATAAAATAAATATCGTTTCGGACATACCAATGTTAGTTCGGTTTTTTATAGCAATAGAAGCTTTGGTGTTTATCATTCTGCCAATGCAGATAAAATTTGGCATTGAAAAAAGTCGTGTTGTGATTCTGATTGTCTGCGGTGCTATTATAGCAGGTATTATAGGAATTTCCAAAGTAATAGATATAGCAGGTATTATAAATAAAATCAGATGGATTGACCAGCTGAACATTGCTGTTCTTGTGTCAGGAGAGATTTTTATTGTATTTGGAATCGGTATAATTTCCTGCTTTACAGGGTGTAAAATAATGGAAAACAAGGAGTTTTGAAGAGAAACACCCCTTTTTATGTGAAAGCTTCCATAACAATATTTTGCGGATAATCACCGAATTTTTCACCAAAAAGGTTAAAACCACCTGCATAACGGGCATCTTCTTTTACTTCTAACTTAAAACGAATGAAGTCGTCATCGGCTAATTCGAGGGAGTATATGTTTTCGTCAGAAATATGCACGCCATCAATATAACAGCCATCCGCTGTTATTTCTACACAGCGCAGAGTACCGTATTGCGTGGAAGATGGATTCCACCAGTCCGGGTTTAAATGTCCTTTTCTGTCGCCATAATCACCATCACAATGTATAATTCCAATTTCATGATTATTTATAGAGATTGTAATATCAGAAGGCCATTGGTTATTGTAACCAAGAGCCTCTGAACAAATCTCAAAACTGTATTTTATCCGGTTTACCGAATTGGATTCAAAAAAGTGATTGGAAAAACGGTATTCCAGATACCCCTGGCTGAGCCAGATAAGCTGTGCCTGAAAACGGGATGGTAAAGTAAAAATTCTAACATTATCCTCACTGCCTAAATAACAGGTTTCCGATGCCATACCACAGGAAGGACAAACATGATAATCGAAATATGCACCAACAGGCATGGATTCCTGATATAAAAGGGAAGATTTCTTTTCTTCCATGTCTGGAAACATTTTTATTTCAATATGATCAACCAGAACCCCGCATAATTTCTGGGAACCCTTGGAGCCGGGAATTGTCTGGGCATAAATCAGGCCGGCATTTTCCAGAACTTTGACATATAAAGCGGCACTGGACAGGGGGATATGAAATTCTGCTGCAATATCAGAGATGATAGCAGGTTTTGAGGCAAGAAAATGAAGAATATCCAGCCGCACAGGGGAAGACAGTGCCTTGCAGATATCCACCAGTTTGTCTTTGTTATCCAGATTCAGAATTAGATTTTCTTTCATTACACTAGAATCCTTTCTGCTTTTGTGAAAAAGTATAGCAGAGAAATATTGAAAAAGCAATCAGAATATATCCAAAAGCTCTTGACAATTCCATGTGATATATGTATGATAAGGACAAGTTGTACAGAAAATATGTAGAAAAAAATAATTTATACATAAAATATGGAATAAAAGAAAGGAGATATTGCTTATGTTAAATGGATATCCAAGACCACAGTTGGAGAGAAAAGAGTGGTTGAATTTAAACGGGGAATGGCAGTTTTTATTTGATGATGAAAAAAGGGGAGAGAAAGAAAAATGGTACGAGCATTTCCCAGAGGAAACAGGCAGGATTCAGGTGCCGTACACTTATGAAACAAAATACAGTGGAATCGGTGAGGAAAAATTTCATCCGGTTGTCTGGTATCACAGGGAGATAGAGATTGACAGGGTGGAAAACAGAAGGCTGCTTCATTTTGAGGGCATTGACTATATCGCAAAAGTATGGGTCAATGGTCAGTTCGTGGGAATGCATACCGGCGGGTATGCCCGGTTTACAATCGATATTTCAGATTATATTGTGCCGGGGAAAAATAGTATCACAGTGCGGGCAGAGGACAGTATGAGCTGTGTGCAGCCGAGAGGAAAGCAGCGCTGGAAAGCCGAAAACTTCGGGTGCTGGTATGTGCAGACAACAGGAATCTGGAAAACAGTCTGGATGGAGGAAGTTCCGGATACCTATCTGGAACGCGTGAAACTTACACCGGATATTGATGAGGAAAAAGTCAGAATCGAAGTAAAACTGAACCACAGACCGGAGCAGAAGGTAAGCTTAAACTGTGAAATCCGGCTGGATGAAAATGAAATTGCCGTACATACAGTTGATATCAGGTCCGAATATGCCCGGTTTGACATAAAAGTTTCCAATCCGGAAGAACCATGGGGAATGGTTTTATGGTCTCCGGAGAATCCGAAATTATATGACATGACACTCCGCCTGGCATCAGAATCCGGGGAAGATGAAGCCAGAAGTTATTTTGGAATGAGAGAAATATCCATTCAGGACGGAAAAGTTCTGTTAAATCATGTCCCGCTTTACCAGCGTTTGATACTGGATCAGGGATACTGGGAAGAATCCCATCTGACACCGCCTTCCGAGGAAGCACTGATAAAAGAAATTGACCTTATTATGGCAGCAGGATACAATGGACTGCGCAAACATGAAAAAACAGAAGACGAGAGATTTCTTTACTGGTGCGACAAAAAGGGACTGCTGGTATGGTGCGAGATGCCATCCACTTATGCGTTTCATGAGGAAACCATGGATGGATATACACCGCAGTGGCTGGAAATTGTAAAGCAGAATTATAATCATCCATGTATCATTACCTGGACGGCATTTAATGAAAGCTGGGGTGTGGAACAGATTTTTACGGATAAAAGACAGCAGCAGTTTACCGAGGGTATTTACCATCTGACGAAAGCATATGACATGATGCGTCCGGTTATTGTGAATGATGGATGGGAACACACAATGTCCGATTTGCTGACACTGCACGATTATGAAGAAGAGGGGGAACGGTTTACGGAAAGATATCAGGACAAAGAAGCCATTGTTGGAAATAAGATTCCGTTTAATGGTGCAAAATATGCGTTTGCAAAGGGATATGCATATCGTGGACAGCCGGTGCTTATCAGCGAGTATGGCGGAATTGCATTTACGGAAAAAGAAGGCTGGGGATATGGCAGACAGGTAAATAAAGAAGAGGAATTTCTGGAACGCTTTCAGAAAATTACGGATGCAATCAAAAAAACAGACTATGTAGTGGGATTCTGTTATACACAGGTGACGGACGTACAGCAGGAGATAAATGGATTGTATACCAAAAGCAGAGAGCCGAAAGTAACCATTGAGAAAATAAAAAAAATCAACGAGGACTGAAAACAGGAGAAAACAATGAGATTAACAACGATTTGCTACATTGAGCAGGATGGAAACTATCTGATGCTTCACCGGACAAAGAAAGAAAATGACCAGAGCCATGACAAATGGCTGGGAGTCGGTGGAAAATTTGAAAAAGATGAAAGTCCGGATGAATGCATTCTGCGCGAGGTAAAGGAAGAAACGGGGCTTACCCTGACTTCTTATCAGCTCCGCGGAGTCATGACATTTGTATCTGATATCTGGGAAACAGAATATATGTTTATCTATACGGCGGACCGATTTGAAGGAGAACTGACCGAGTGCAGCGAGGGAGACCTGCAGTGGATAAAGAAAACAGAAGTGATGAATCTGAAACTCTGGGAGGGGGATAAGATATTCTTAAAGAAACTGATAGACGGAGATGGATTTTTTACCGTAAAAATGGAATATGAGGGAGAAAAACTGGTAAAGGTGCAGTAAACTATTCCACAACCATGGAAAGTATGATATAATAGAAAGCATTGAGGTAAAAAAGGTCTTTTGTCCCAAGGTTCAAAATCCTTATCATGCAAGCATGAACAGCTTTTTGACCTTTTGACCCTGGCATCATATACTATATACAGAAAAGAGGAAAACCATGGAAAATGTAATTATTATGAAGCATCCCCTTATCACCCATAAGATTTCACGTCTGCGTGATAAGAACACGGGAACAAATGAGTTTCGTGCGCTGGTGGAAGAGATCGCCATGTTGATGGGTTATGAAGCATTAAGTGATCTTCCAACGGAAGAGATAGAGGTGGAAACACCGATCGAAACTTGCAAGACAGAAGTGATAGCAGGAAGAAAGCTTGCCATTGTACCGATTCTGCGTGCCGGACTGGGCATGGTGAGTGGTATTACAGCACTTGTACCGACCGCAAAGATTGGTCATATCGGTTTATACCGTGATGAAACAACACATGAACCACAGGAATATTACTGTAAGCTTCCGGATCCGATCTCAGAGCGTCTGATCGTGGTCACAGATCCGATGCTGGCAACCGGCGGTTCTGCTGTGGAGAAAGAGAAGTATTTGTAGTAGATCCGATGCTTGCTACGGGAGGATCCTGTATCGCAGCGATCCAGATGCTGAAGAACAGAGGCGTAAAAAATATCCGTTTTATGTGTATTATTGCAGCACCGGAAGGAGTAAAGCGTTTTCACGAAGCACATCCTGATGTACAGCTTTATGTGGGACATCTGGATCGTGAATTAAATAAGGATGCCTATATCTGTCCGGGACTTGGCGATGCAGGTGACAGAATCTTTGGAACAAAATAAAACAGAAGAACAGAAGCTACAAAAAAGCCGGTACATTGTGTATCGGCTTTTTCGGATCAAAAGTATTTTATAAGAAAATATATTTCATAATAAATAAGACTGCCAGAACATACATCAGAGGATTTATTTTTTTTGCATTTCCAGTGCATGCCTGAAGAATGACATAGGAGATAACTCCAAGACAGATACCTTCTGAGATACTGTAAAACAGCGGCATGGCAATGATGCAGAGATATGCCGGAATTGTATCGGCAAGACTCTCGCCATCGAAGGTGAGGTCTGTAACTGTTTCAAACATTAAGAATCCGACGAAGATTAATGCAGGAGCGGTTGCAAAAGACGGAATGGAAGTAAATAACGGGGAGAACAAGGTAGCAAGCAGGAATAAAACACCTGTGGTACATGCGGTAAGCCCGGTACGTCCGCCGACAGCAACACCGGAAGAGGATTCCACGAAAGTAGTTGTGGTGGAAGTTCCGAGAATTGCACCTGCAGAGGTTGCGATGGCATCGGATAATAATGCCGGTTTGATATTTGGAAGTTTTCCATTTTCATCCAGCATATTTGCCTTTGTGCTGACACCGATTAATGTTCCTAATGTATCAAATAAATCTACAAACAGGAAAGAAAATACAATAACGATAAAATTGAAGATGCCTACGGCATGAAAGTCGATTTTGAAACACTGACCGAACGTTTTGCCAAGTGCAGAGAAATCGGTACTGATAATGCCGGCAGGTAACAGGCTGTAAGCACCAAGTTCCGCATCCGGAGTGTAGATGCCGGTCAGTTCACATATAATACCGAGTCCCCATGTAATCAGGATGCCGTATAAAATGCCGCCTTTTACTTTTTTAATATGGAAAATGGCGGTAATAAGAAGTCCGATGACGGCGAGCAATGCACAGATTCCTTTCGTATGGAAATCTTCTGTAAAGCTGGTAATCGTTACCAGAGTAGAAGCATCTACACTGAGTCCGGCATTCTGCAGACCGATAAATGCGATAAATAAACCGATACCGACAGAAACCCCTTTCTTTAAGGTGAGTGGGATTGCATTAAAGATAGCTTCACGGACATTTGTTAGTGACATGATAATGAATACGATACCTTCCACAAATACGGCAAACAATGCAATCTGCCAGGATAATTCCATACCCTGCACAACCGTGTAAGCCATGTAGGCATTTAATCCCATACCGGCAGACAGTGCGAATGGCAGATTCGCCATAAAAGCCATGCACAGTGTTCCGATAAAAGATGCAATACAGGTTGCAATCAATACGGCATTGCTGTCCATGCCGGTACTGCCAAGTATACTCGGATTGACGGCAAGAATATATGCCATGGTCATAAACGTAGTAATACCGGCGGTAATTTCTGTTTTTACATCGGTATGATGTTCCGTTAGTTTAAAAACTTTTTCTAACATGTTAAAAATAATCCTTTCTAAAAAATAGCATAACACATCTATTATAGCATAATAAGAAAACTTGGCAATAAGTGAATTACTGTCCTAAAAAAAATCCTGTTATACTGATAAATATTGTGGTATGAATGAAAAGGTAATACTTGATAGCTGAATTTGAAAGTGTTATACTGTAAGATATAAAATGTGAAGGAGAAAATGGTTTATGAAGAAGCATCCGCAACATCAGAGGAACTGGCGGCACAGGCAATGGCACTGGAAGCATTGGTAAATAAATTCGATTTAGACGATAAATATAGCGGGTTATAAGACAGATAAAAATCTATTCAGGAGGAAGAAGAGATGAAACAGTTATATGGAATGAGTCAGAATGGAAATCTTGCAGAGGCTGTGAAAAATATCCGGAATCCGAAATTGCTGATTCTGGCATCGAATCCGGGACAATTTGAACAACATGTAAAAGAACTGGAAGAACTTTATCCGCAGGTACCGAGTATTGGTTGCATTGCCATGAGTTATGGTGATAAAATGGTGGAAAACGGGGTAAGTGTTACGGCATTAACAGAACAGGTTGAAGCAGTAACCAATGTAATAGAACATGTATCTACCATGCCGGTAAAATACATTGGAAGACTGGAGAAAGATGTGGCATCAATCCGGGCTGACAGCAAAGACACGGTATGCATTGATTTCTGTACGGGAAATGATGCGTGTGTGTTGACCACAATCTATAGTGTATTTGAGAAAAAGCATATTTCACTGACCGGAGGTACAGGAGCGGACGGAAAAGTGTCCGTGAATGGAAAAATCTATGAAGATGCAGCTGTTTATGCACTGGTAAAAAATCTGGGCGGAAAAATCAAAGTATATAAGGAAAACATCTATGTTCCAATGGAAGGTTACCGGTTTGTTGCTTCAAAGACGGACAAGAGCAAATACATCATCGGGGAATTAAATGGAAAGCCGGCAAAGCAGGTATACACAGATATTTTGAATATATCTGAAAAAGATGTTGTAAACCAGACATTTAAAAATCCGTTGGGGAAGATGAATGGGGATGATATCTATATTATTTCGATTAAAGAAGTTGTGGGAAATGCACTGGCATGTTTCCGGCAGGTGAATGATACGGATGTTCTGACCTTATTGCAGCAGAAAGATTACAGGGATGTGGTTGAGGAAACACTGCAGAAAATACAGCACGACTTTTTAAAAGTGAGTGGTATTTTCTCTATTAATTGTCTCTTCCGTTATCAGCATTTCCAGAAAGACGATTATTTTGATAAATATCTGCAGAGCATGGGAGCATTAGGAATTCATACCGGTATTGTAGGTTATGGTGAGCATTATAATGCACAGTTTGTAAATCAGACTATGAGCTGTGTTGTATTTGAATAATGGAGGTGGAGCTATGTTTGGCAGCAGAAAAAAGGAAAATACAGAAGTAATAGAAAAAGAAGCACCGGATGTGCATCCGTTTGTTCATGTAGCGGACAGTCTGAGAGGCTACCAAAGGAAACTGGTGGTCAATGAGGTAGAATCCCTGGACGAACTGCAGAAGATACAGAAGGCATTTGATATTGTGATAGAAGAAAATCAGGAATTGCGGGAGCATATGAGAGCCTTTCAGGAAATTTTCGGAACGGTCGGAGAGGCTGCTGGAAGATTTCAGGATGTAAAGGGAGAAATTGCTGCTTCTGTGGAAAATGCCCAAAATCAGGTAAATACATTAAGAGATGGTTCGATGGAGATACGGGATAGTTTTGATGAGATTCAAAGTATGTTTTCAAACTTTGAAGTGTCCGTAAAACAGATTCAGGATTGTATGTCACAGATCATCAGTGTTGCGAACCAGACCAATATGCTGGCATTAAATGCTTCGATTGAGGCAGCAAGAGCGGGAGAGCAGGGAAAAGGATTTGCGGTAGTTGCGGATGAGGTAAAAAAGTTAGCTGATGAAATTAAAGCATTAATTATTACGGTAAATGATAGTGTTAAAGCGATAGAAAGTAATACTGGAAAGTTAAGTTCAAGTATCGAGGAATCTCAGAATGTACTGGGAAGAAGTCTGGGTAATGTAGAACATACCTATGCCATATTTGACCGGATTACGGAAGCAGCAGAAGGTGCAGAATCCGTTGAAGGTCAGATTCGTGAAAAAGTAAATATATCGGAACAAAAACTGGAAGAAGTAAAACATTCGTTTGAACTGGAAGAACAACAGTTTCATGATGTGCTGGAACATATTAAACAGGCAAATAAGCTTGGAACAATGAAGAGTTCACTGTTTGAAAATATGGATAATCTTCTCTGCCAGGTAGAACCAATGGCAGAAGATTTAAAAAAAACATTTTAGGCAGTGCCGGAACAAACAGTAAAGGAAGATAAAAAGGTGAAGAAATTAGCAGTTTTTTTTCCGGGAATCGGGTATCATTGTGATAAGCCGCTGCTGTATTACAGCCGGGAACTCGCATGTGAATATGGTTACACACAGTGCAGGAATGTAACATACCGGTTCGGCGGTGGAAATATCAAGGGAAATGCGGAGAAAATGCAGGAAGCATTTGAAGATTTGTATCGGCAGGCGGAGATTCTGTTAGCCGATATTGACTGGAAAGAATATGAGGACATTTTATTTGTATCCAAAAGCATCGGAACGATAATAGCCAGTGCCTATGCCCAAAAACATGGTGTGGACTGCAGACAGATATTGTATACACCATTGGAGCAGACCTATGATTTTGCCCCGCAGAATGCCATCGCGTTTCTCGGGACAAAAGATTCATGGAGTAATATCGATAAAGTGAAGCAGCTTAGCAGGGAACAGGAAGTACCGATTTCCTTATATGAGGATGCAAATCATTCCCTGGAAATGGCAGATTCCATGAAAAACATTGAGATTTTACAAGAAGTCATGGAAATGACACGAAAATATATCGGCTCACCGGCATAGAATGAGAAATAGAAAAATGGAAGAGGAAGAACAGAACAATAAGAGGGCAATGAAAGGATTATTTTAATGGAAAATAAAACTTTGGAAAAAAAACTGAGGATATTTGAACAGGCATTTTCAGCAGATACAGGAGGGTATTACAGCATTAATCTGACCAGAAATGTGATTGAAGGAAAGATGTATCAGATTATTAATAATCAGAAATATTGTATCAATGATGCAATGGGGCTGCCTGAGAATGCACGGTTTACAGAGGTAACGGAAATGTGGGAGAAAGCATTGCCGGCAGAGGAGCGAAAAGGGTATCTCAGGTTTATGAATATGGATCAGCTGATGGAACATTACCAGAAAGGAGAAAAGCATCTCAGTCATACCTACTGGGCAAAAGCCGTGACCGGAAAAGAAGTCTATGTCAAACAGAGCATCATCATGTACGAGGAAGAGGAAACCGGCGATATTCTTGCCATCAGTTATTTTATCGATCTGACGGAACAGAAGATAGGTTCTATGGAGCTTGGAACGGAAAGACGTTTTCTGGATGTGATTTTCAGGGATTATACAACCGTACATTATGCAGATCTGAATGAAGATTTTTATGAGCCGTTAAAGATTGCTGCTAATGCCAATGCATCAAAAATATCGCAGATTCAAATCCGGCAAAAGGTTAATTATACAGATAGTGTAAGGCATTATTGTGAGAAATATGTGTCGGATGAGTATAAGAAGAGGTTTGCAGCCTCCCTGGATAGAAAATATCTGATAAAGGAATTGTCACAGGCAGACAGGTTTGTGTTTCGATATCAGAGTACTCCTAATATGGCAGGTCATCGCTATTTTGAGGTACAGATTATACGGATTAACCAGGAGAAATTTGATGGAAAAGTAATTGTGGCATTTCATCATATTGATGATATTGTCACAAAAGAACAGACCTATCAGTTGGAACTGGAAAAGACGGCTTATCAGGATGCACTGACCGGAATAGGGAACCGTTCTGCATTTACGAAGGAAATGCAGACTTATGGAGAAAATCCGGAAGCAGCATGTATCGTGGCCGATGTAAATAATCTGAAATTATGCAATGACAGATATGGACACAAGGCAGGGGACAAATTTATTGCAGATGCTGCAGACTGTATCTGCCGTGGCTTTGAGAAACTGGGAAAATGTTATCGTATTGGCGGTGATGAATTCTGTGTATTGATCCGAAAAGGAAGAGAGAAGACTATTCGTGTGGCAATTGAGAAAGTAAAATGTCTGATTGAAGAAAAAAATGCAGAGAGAGCCATGCCGCTGTCAATTGCCTGTGGATATGCCATTCGAGATAATGAAGAGGAAACCATGGAACAGCTGTTCAATCGAAGTGATGAGATGATGTATAATGTGAAGTACAGAATGAAACAGCAGTTTCCAGTGTATTGTGAGGAAAGAATTAAAAATTATCTGAATGTATTAAATATTCTGGCAAAATCAACCGATGATTATTTGTATATGTGGAGTATCGACAGGAATGAATTCTGGTATTTTGGAGGAGTGGAAAAGGAGTATGCTCTTCAGGATAAAGGAAAGCCGATGTGCAGTGCGGAGGAAGTAGAGTCGGTCGTATATCAGGCTGATTTAAAGATGCTGCACGAGGATCTGGGATTGATTGTAGAAGGAAAAAAGATGGTGCATGACATGAATTACCGCTGGGTAAACAGGCAGGGAGATGTCGTATGGATCAATTGCAGGGGAAAAGTAATCAATGATGACAAAGGAAAGCCATTTGTGATGATTGGAAGAGTATCAGACACTGCATTGAGATATTTGTATCATCCATTAACAAAACTATTTAACAAGAATAAAATGCTTCTGGACTTGAAAAAGGACTTCATGGAAAGAAACAGGGGATATTTTATGTTTGCCGGAATCGATAATCCGGGAAGTATTAATCTCAGACATGGAAGAAATTATGGGGACGAAGCAATAAAAAAATGTGCCCGTATTTTTGAAGATTATGTAACCCTGAACAATGTCTGGCATGTGGAAAATAATTGTTTTGCCATGTATCTTGACGTGGATTCCAGAGAAGAGGTGCAGAAAATATATGAGAAACTGAATAAGAAACTTATGGGATTCTGCACGATTTCTGCGGGGATTGTGCCGAACCGGAAGCAGATGTTCGGGGATGAAAACAATTTGTATGACTGTGCGGAAATCACATATGAAAAGGCAAAAAGTAATGGTATGCATATGATTACATATTTTTCACAGGAAGACCTGGAACAGAGGATAAAGGAACAGCAGTTTCTGGAAGAAATGCAGGAAAGTGTGGAACATGGATGCAGGGGATTTTACCTTTGCTACCAGCCGCAGATTAAAACCGGAAATTACAATCTGTATGGTGCAGAAGCATTGCTGAGGTATCATTCGGAAATACAGGGAGAAGTATATCCGAATGAATTTATACCACTGTTGGAAAAATCAAAACTGATTAACCAGGTAGGAATGTGGGTATTAGAAACAGCCTTGCAGCAATGCAGACACTGGAGGAAACAGATGCCGGAATTCCGTATCAGTGTAAATTTTTCTGCGGTGCAGTTAAGAGAGCGCAAGGTTGCCCAGGATGTGCTTGATGTACTGGCAAAAACGGGACTGCCGGGAAATGCACTTACCATAGAAATTACGGAATCTGTACAGCTTCAGGAGTTTCAGTATTATAGTGAGATTTTTAACTGTTGGAGAGAAGCTGGGATAGAATTATCCATCGATGACTTTGGAACCGGTTATGCCAGCATGAGTTATTTAAAGCAGCTTAATGTCAATGAGATAAAGATAGACAGGCTCTTTGTAAAAGGTGTGGAAGAAGCCACATACAATTACAGGCTGATCAGCAATATGATAGAGTTTGCAAAAAGCAATGCGATCCGTATCTGCTGTGAAGGTGTGGAAGATGTAAAAGAACTAACCGTACTTGAAGGACTTGCACCAAATCTGATACAGGGATATCTTTTCTCAAAACCATGCAGACAAGAAGAATTTGAACGTTCCTTTATTGACTATAATACAGAAGACTACAGGGAACATGAGGCATTTGTCCAAAAGATATATCATTACAAGGATAAGATGCATGTCATATATTTTAATACCAAGAATATTCTGAGGGAAACAGCCCTGGGACTCTGGATTATCAGAATTAATGAAGAAGAGGGATATTATGAGATGCATGTGGATGAAACCATGGAGCACATCATGTCGGTGGACAGAAAATACACACCGCAGGAATGTTATGACTACTGGTTCAGCAGGATAAAAGACGGATATCAGGAATATGTGGTAAAGAATGTGAATCGTATGATAGAAGCAGATAAAGTAATACAGTTAAGTTATCCCTGGAAACATCCGTCTTTTGGTGAAGTGACAGTGCGGTGCTGCGGTAAGCGGGTGGAAGATTCAGATGGTATGATTACACTGGAAGGATATCACAGAATCACCAGCAATATTGAACAAAATTAACTGTGTTTTTTGTATACATATGTCGGAAAGTGCTGCGAGAGCAGCACTTTTTTTGATGACTTTTGTCGGAAAAAGTAGTATAATATCAGACAGAATTTGTGAAAGGAGAAAGGAATGATATTTTTTGAAGCACATAAGAGGATAGGCATGGAACAGCAATATTATGTAAAAGTGCTGGAAAATGTGAGCTGGGGACTGCATTTTCACAGTGCATATGAGTGTATATCTGTACTGGAAGGCAGTGTGGAATGTGTCATTGGACATGAAAGAAACACTCTGACAAAGGGAGAGGCGGCATTTATCATGCCGGAACAGCTGCATAGTATAGAAACAAGGGAAACTTCCAAAGTCCAGGTGCTTGTTTTTCTGCCGGAACTGGCGGAAGATTTTCATGCCGTATATCAGGAGAAAGTGCCGCAGAACGTAAAATTTGTATGTGCAGTGCAGGAATGGGAGAAAGAACCGGAAAATATATATCTGTTAAAAGCACTTCTATACAGGGTATGCGGTAGTCTTGTGCAACAGACAGCATTTGTAAAAAGAAAGACCCTGTCACAGGACAGACTGTTATATTCCCTGATTTCGTACATAGAGGAACATTATATGGAAGAATGTTCCCTGAATCAGGTGGCACAAATCTGTAACTGTGATTATTTTTATGCATCAAAGATATTTTCTGAGACAGCAGGCATGGGATTTTTAGAATATGTGAACCGGCTCAGGATTTACAGAGCATGCCATATGCTGCGGGAAACGGATTACAGTGTACTGCGGGTTTCGGAGGAATGTGGATTTCAGTCACTTAGGAGCTTTAACCGTAATTTTACCAAATATGTAAAGTGTAAACCGACACAGTACCGCAGGGAAAACAAATTAGTTTAAAAGGGCAATTCCAAGATTCAGATATCCAGCGAAAGTAACCCATATGAGATAGGGAAAAAGCAGATATCCAGCCGTTTTGGAAATGGAAGAGAATTTTTTTATTGTCAGGTAAATGAGTAGCCACAGAATAAGCAGCCACAGAAATGCGGCAAAATATTTTTCGTAGCGGAAAAAGATAATGGACCACCAGAAATTAAAGGCAAGCTGGAGTGCATAAAGAAACAGTGCATTTCGGTCTGCTTTTTTAGCACGGACAATGCAAGAAGCAAATCCCATAAGTATGTATAAAATGGTCCAGACAATAGGAAACAGCCATTTAGGTGGTGCAAATATAGGTTGTTCTAGGGAAGAAAAAGATGACATACCACCGCTTAACAGTGCAGAGAAAGCACCCGTAAGAAGTGGTATTGAGATACAGATGAGAAGGTATTTAAAACGAGAATTCATAAAAATACTTCCAAAATAATCAGTTGAAATAGTATATGACTGACGGATGGAAGGTATGCGTTGATTGTGGAAGAAAACCATAATGGATGGAAGGGGCAGAATGTTTTGATGTTTTCGTATAATTTGGTATCATTTGTATTTTTACGAAATTAGTCGATACCAACCTGTATCCCCACTTTTCTTTCAGATGGCTGGATAATCACGGAAACACGATCGCCGCCGTTCCATTCAAAGTAATAGGATTCGCCGGAAGCCTGGCCAATCAGGTTTTTCCAGGAAAGGTCGGTACGGATGGCAGGGTCGCATGCCCCGTCCGGACTCATCCAGCAGACCACGGCATCCGGATCGACGCAGATGGTCTCATGATTCTGGATATTGCTTAATGCAATCGGATTTCCGCCTGCAAGGACGGCAACATAAGAATTCATTCCGCGTGCAGTCAGGGTGGAGGTGGCAAGACCTTTCTGAGAGAGAATACCACAGCCGATAAAGCGGACTTTATAATCACAGTCGCTGGTGAAGGCGAGGATATTTTCGGATTCCAGAGAAATGGTTTCGCCCGGAGCCAGCTTATAGACAACTACATGCTGTCCCAAATTAGCATAATAAGTGACACTATCCCCGTTCATGGTAACTTTCATCAGTGGAAGATTCTCACCGGTTACACGGCGGACCAGAGAACCGAGAGCTGCCTGTGCAAAATTATTCTGCGGTCCTAACAGAACCTTTTCAAATTTATAGTTTTTTCCGTTTGTACTGTTTCCAGCAATAAAAGCACCAGCTTTGGTAAACAATACATCATTTCCTTTGCAGGTAACTTTTAGTGTCAATTCGTTTACTGTTTCAAATGTTATCATATCGTTCTCCTTATAGTACGCGGACTCCGTATAATTCACAGAGTCCCTTTAAATCTTTTGCAACACCATCTCCGATGGCATGAAATTTCCAGCTTCCCTTATATTTGTATAATTCTCCGATCATCATGGATATGACATTGGAATAATACTGATCCATGCGGTAGCTGACCAGTTCCTGACCGGAGGAAGAATCCATAATCCGGATGCAGGCATCTTTGACCATGGAAAAATTTAGATGATTCTGTAATGCTTCATGAATGGTCAGGACAAATACGATCTTTTCCACTGCAGGATTCAGACGGGAAAAATGAACCGCGATCTTTTCCCTGTCCCACGGATCATTTATCTGTGAAAAAAGAACGGAGTGATCCGGACTCTGCGGCTGACCGTAAAAAACGAACCAGTCATCGCCTGGAACTTTTCCCTGCCTGGATAATAAGAATGCTGAGACATCAATATCACAGACAGAATTCTTCACATTCCATCCGAGACGGACATCCAGCCCTTCCGCAGAGAAAGACGAAAGAGGTATTTTCTGACCTTTCGCAACCGGATTCAGAAGCGAGGGAACAGTCCGTATATCCACAACAGATGTATAAGACGGATTTGCAGGGCTGTTATACAATGCAGCAGAATTTGACGAATTCCTGGTATTTAAGGATTCGATGGTGGAAGAAGTCAGGCTTCCCTGAATGACTGCATTAAGATTGTGAATGGAAGCAGAAGTAAAAGCTGCTTTTGCGTTATTCTGAATCATAATAGTATTCTCCTTTGGGCAATTTCTGTGCCTCACATACGATGGATTTTACATCCTGTAGAGATGAGGGCATTTTCGTCTATTATCGCATTCCCGGAGGCATCCGGTACGGTAATGTTTCTGGAAGTGTGGTTTTTGAGGAAAGAGGTGTTTTCTGCAACCTGCTCCGGAGTAAGTGTCAGTGGAAAAATTTGTCAAATACCGCATAACTGGAAATACTGTTCTGGAATTCGCCTTCCGTACTTCCCGGTGCATAGGAGAGATAATTTCCAGAAGAATCTGCGGCACGCACCTGAACCACATTAGAACTTCAATAAAAGCACTGATAAATCTATAATAATATTGTATAATAACTTACACTTATAGTCAAATACAAAATATTGATTGAATTATTTCGGTTTGACTTTGTGATAGAGATATGATATATTAAAAAAGTATAAACTTGCAGAAACACGATTGTTGTTTTGGAAAAAAGTGATATAATAAAAGGTTTGGTTGAAAGATGGAAGAAAAAATACACCGGGCAAAGAAAAGAATATGGAATGATATCTGCAGCCTGAAATATTGTATTATTCTGCTGGCAGTTTATGCAGTGGCGACACAGCTGGCTTTTGGAACTGTCTGTCCGATGGTGATCTTTTGCGGACTGCCCTGTCCGGGATGTGGACTTACAAGAGCAGTGTGCTCCATTTTGCTGGGAGATCTGAAAAGTGCTGTGGAATATAATCTGACGGCATTTTTATGGCTCCCGTTTCTGCTGTTATTATTATGGGAAAGATATCTGACCGCAAAAAAGATCTTCAGCCGCCAGAGGGTAATAATTTTTGTTGCACTGGTTACGGTGGTATATTATCTTTACAGAATGAAGATGTTCTTTCCGGGAGAGCCTCCTTTGGTTTATCAGCCAGAAAATATCATGGCATGGATTTTGCAGGTAAATACATAAATTACAGGTATCGGGCATAATTGTGTACTGATAAGAAGGAGGAAGTGCAATGTTTTGTGCAAATTGTGGTACAGAAAATGGTAATGGAGAAAAATATTGCAAAAACTGTGGTGCGGTTCTGGATCCGGTGAGCGGACAGATGGGCGGCAGTAACCAGAATACGGGATATAACGGAAACACGCAGTACCAGTATAACGGAAATCAGCAGCCATATTATACGTATAATAGAAATCAGTTTAATGAGAACAATGTTCCGGCTGAATATCAGCCAATCAGTATGTGGGGATATTTTGGATACGAATTGTTATTCTCGATTCCATGTATCGGTCTGATTTTACTTCTGGTATTTTCTTTTGGCGGAACGAAAAATAAGAACCTTCAGAATTTTGCGAGATCTTATTTCTGCCTGCTGATTGTAATCGCTGTTATATTATTGATTTTCGGTTCGGCGATAGCTGGCAGCTTTGCATTTATGGGAAATGGATCATTTATTTAAGATTAAGGGAAACTTCTGTTATCGAGGCAGGTAACAGAAGTTTTTTATATTCGCAACAGGAGGAAAAATGGAAAAAACAGGCATAGAATATCTGCTGGCAATTAATCTGGTCACATTTCTTACATTTGCACTGGATAAATGGAAAGCAGTACATAATAAATGGAGGATAAGGGAAAGTGTGTTGTTTTTGCTGGTATTTATGGGAGGAGCGGCAGGAGCAGTCGCAGGAATGTACCTGTGTCATCATAAAACAAAGAAAAGCCATTTTAAATACGGGGTTCCGGCGATTCTGATTCTTGAAACGGCAGCCATTATTTTTCTGTATTTCAGATAAAATGATTGACAAAGATAATGGGGATTTGATAAAATAATGTAAGAATTTATAAAACATAGATATAAAGGAACGTGGGAGAGATGAATATACTTATTGTTGAAGATGATGACAATATTGCGAATGTTGTGAGTGAGATTCTGCAGGCGAGGGAGTTTGAAACGGTTCTCTGCGATACCGGAAGTCAGGCGGTTGAACTGATCAAAAATAATATGTATGACCTGATTCTGCTGGATGTGATGCTTCCGGGACTGGATGGATTTCAAGTTATGCAGAAGATAGCATACCGTAGGATACCAGTTATATTTATGACGGCGAGACAGGATATCAAAGACCGGCTGTACGGATTTGAACTCGGAGCAGAGGATTATATCACAAAGCCGTTTAATATTATGGAACTTCTGGCAAGAATAGAAGTGGTGCTTCGCAGGAATAATAAACTGGATGACCAGTATCAGTATGACAATGTACATATTGATGCAAAGACACATTGTATTAATATGAATGGGGAAGAATTGATTCTGAGGCCGAAGGAATATGAACTGGCACTGTATCTTGTGAAAAATCAGGGAATGGTATTAAGCAGGGAAATGCTGATGCATGCCATATGGGGAGATGAATACGGGGAAGAAAGCAGGACACTGGATAATCATATTCTGCATTTGAGAAAGAAACTGGGCTGGGAAGAGAAACTGATTACCATCCCGAGAATTGGATATCGTCTGGAAAAACTATAAAGAAAGGCTAAGCTGCAGAATCAGGATACAGCTTAGCTTTTTTATTTGTTTTCAAAAATTCAGTGTTTTTCAGAAAAATGCAAAAAAGTTTTTGATTTCTTCATATACCAGAGTATTTCCCTGTTCATTGAGAATCTCATGACGCATATCTGGATAGACATGGAAAGTAATGTTCTGGAATCCGGCAGACTGCAATACCCGGACAGAATCGATGCGGCCTTTTTTTCCACCGGTGCACGGATCATTATTTCCGCTGATCAGCAGAAATGGAAGATTTGCACTGACATTCCGGTAAAGACCAGGATTATGCATCAGAATTACCAGATGGTATAAATCATGAAATGCCGAAGTTGTAAAGCCGATTCCACAGAGCGGATCGGAAAGATACTGCTCTATGGTATCGGGATTTGCACAGATCCAGTCCACATCGGTGCGTGGATGGGCTATTTTCCGGTTAAAGCTTCCGACACTCAGATACTGTAAAAGTTTTGATTTGTACTTTGGACCGTGAACAGCAGACAGAACCGAAGACAGGAAAATGCCGGCATATGCACCATACTGGAAATTAGGATATCCCGACAGTACTACTTTATCATAGTCTGCCGAGTGCTTTTGCAATACAACACGGCTGATAATCGTTCCCATGGAGTGGGCAAAGAGATACACGGGTTTGTCCGGATAGTGTTTTCTGATATAATTCCGTACAATCATTACGTCCTGAAGCAGGATCTGATATCCATTCTTCTCATTGAAAAATCCAAGGTTTTCCTTCGGTACGGAACTGCCGTGACCACATAAATCAGCGGTAATCACCGTATAACCGCAGGAATTTAAAAATAACGAAAAATCCTCATAGCGTTCCTTATGCTCTTCCATGCCGTGGACAACCTGCACGATAGCACGAGGCTGTTCCACCGCATATTCACAGAGCGACAGGGTATGTTCCTTATGAGTGCGAGATGACAGAGTAAATGTTTTCATAAAAAAATCCTTTCGCGTAAATGATACATTTATTCTATCATCACTTTCTCTTTTGCGCAACGGTAAAAAGGTCAGCGGTGCAGATAGATAGCACAGTCTCCTTTGGCGGAAACATATCCGATTTCCCGTACAACTTCAAGGCTGGATTGCAATTCATTAAGAAGGGCAGCCGCATCGTCCGGGGAAACGGCGATTAGAAGTCCGCCGGAGGTCTGAGGATCGTAAAGGATATCTTCCAGAGCCAGGGGAATTCCGTTTTCAACCGTAACATGTGCCTGGGCAAATTCACGGTTGCGGTACGCTCCGGCAGGAATAAAGCCCATCTCCGCCATTTCAAAGGCTTCCGGGTGATATGGAATTGCAGAAGTGTTCAAATGAATACTGACATCGCTTCCGAGTGCCATTTCACACCCGTGTCCTAGAAGGGAAAATCCGGTTACATCGGTACAGCTGTGAATATTGTATTTTACCATGATATCCCGTGCCGTTTTATTTAAAAATGTCATCTGGGCATAGATCCGTTTTTCCACATCGGAAGAAATCATGCCTGCTTTTGCGGCAGTGGTAAGAATCCCGATACCGAGCGGCTTTGTAAGAATCAGGACATCCCCCTCACGGGCAGTAGAATTGCGGATGACTTTATCCGGATGGACAAAGCCGGTTACGGACAGTCCGTATTTTGGCTCAGTATCATGTATGGGATGACCGCCGGTAATCAGGACACCGGCTTCATAGGCCTTCTCGTAACCACCGCGAAGTATCTCATGAATTGTCTCTTTTGTCATGGAATTCTCGATTGTCATGACATTCATGGCAAGCTTTGGTTCGCCGCCCATGGCATAGATATCACTGATTGCATTGCAGGCGGCAATCTGTCCGAAAAGGTTTGGATCATCCGCAATAGGAGGAAAAAAATCAATCGTCTGTATGATTGCGGTATCATCATTGATTTTATATACCGCTGCATCATCACTTTTGTCGAATCCAACCAGAAGCCGCTCATCCTTCTGAACCGGAAGATCCTGCAAAAGCTGTGACAGTGTGCCTGCCCCCACCTTTGCACCACAGCCAGCACAGCTCGCAAGTTTGGTTAATTTAATATCTTCACTCAAAATAAAACTCCTTTCGCTAGAAATTATTTTAGTTAATTGCGAAACTCATAATTTATCTTTACTGTATATGCAAATCAAACAATTACTAAGAAGGTACTATGAGGCGGTCGGCACTTA